>OGSL01000005.1_pt1 | contig 253845 bp, 273 predicted proteins | sample 1573881 | NCBI WGS metagenome assembly OGSL01 (sample SAMN03295838, study PRJEB24534) | human gut metagenome | isolation source: fecal sample 6 from infant 5 | host: Homo sapiens | place: USA: Pittsburgh, PA | collected 2014-07 | reverse complement strand
ACTGCAATCGCGATAGCTGTCTTTTTCATTTTTTGCGCCTCGTTATCATCCAAAAATCGCCATGAAAATCTCGATGAGAAGTCACGGTTAAATCCTTCACCGGGGGCGTTGCTCATCAGTCCCTATAGAGATATCTTCACGATATCTTTGGCTTATGCCGAGCACCCCTGGCGATGTAAAGTCTACAACGTAGTTGAAAACTTACAAGTGTGAAGTCCGTCAGGCATATGAAAAAAAAGGCTTTGTATACACAATATTTAACACTTTTGCGGAACTATTCGCCAGTTCAGTTGCCTTACAAGTCGCCTGAACCGGGCGCTGGCGGCGTATTTCGCTGATTACACGGTAAACCTTGTCAGACAGAAAAATAATGCCAGGATTTATCCTAATTTTACTCAATGATACAAATTTGAGTGAATTTTTATCCCGGAATGCTGTCTCGCAGCGAGAGGATTACATTGTACTGGACGCATAACGAAGCCTATTGCATTCCCTTCTTCGGCTGCAATCGCCAGACGGCGGTGTTCTTCTTCGGTCAATTCTTCGGCATGCCAGCCAATCACAACGCTATAGTTGCCGGTACGTAACGCACGAATCATTGATTCCAGCGTAAGGCAGGGGGAGAGCTGACTGATCTGCATAACTTTAGTCAGCGGCAGGCCTGCCGACAACACCCATTCACGGCTTAATTTTTGTTGCGGCGTTAACCAGAGCTGCCAGCGCGATTGTTGACCCAGTTGCTGTAATAACGGCAACAGCAGCAATTGTGTCATGCCGGGCTGATCTTCGCGATAAACAACCTCACTGATCAGACCCGTAGAAGCCTCAATGGCCTCTGCGCTGTGTGCGGAAAGAAATTGTGTTGAACGATTTGCACGGCTTAATGAATGGTACATGATCAACCCAGCCCTGTTAGTTACTGTATAAACATACAGTAACCCCTGGACGTTCAAAGATCAACCTCATTTTCTGAAAGCATCTCGCAATTTTGTCTTGTATTGCGATGAAGGCGCAAAATTTTCTTGCTGAGTTGCGCGCACTTGCCTATGTTCCTCAGTAGCGGATCGGTTAACAGAATTAATGTTTTTACTCCATGATTTACAAGGGAATAATCATGAAAAACATATCCTATCAAAGGATCTATCAGTCCCGGGAATACCTCGCACCTTTGGGGAAAATTCGCTTTCGCGCGCATTTTGGTGGCTACAGCTTATCGATAGACAACACCGTGTTTGCGATGATTTCAGAAGGAGAGTTATACCTGCGTGCCTGTGAGGAGAGCGCGCAATATCGGGTAACGCGAAGTTCACCTCTTCTGACAATCCAGAAGCGTGGCCGCGCTGTTTCACTTAACTACTACTTTGTTGATGAGCATCTCTGGCGTGACTTGCCAACATTGTTGCGGCTTTCATCACAATCGCTCGCGGCGGCCCGGGAGGAAAAAGCGGCGCGAGATACGCCTCATCGCCTTAAGGACCTTCCAAACATAAGCTTTCAACTTGAGATGATGCTTTTTGACGCAGGTATACCAGACGAACGTATGCTGCGGCATCTGGGCGCCAAAGCGTGTTGGTTGCGTTTGAAGGCGTTAAACAAACACATGGGCATCAAGGTGCTGCTGGGTCTGGAAGGCGCGATCATTGGGCTGCATGAAGCCGCGCTCCCGGCGTTGAGACGCCAGGAGTTAATCGACTGGTACCACGAGGTGGGTCAGAAAAAAAACCAGGATCATTAAGTCATGATCTGCCGCTGTAAACGGCACATTTCTGGCAAAAGGGCGATAAGCAGACCTATTTGTTGCAATACAAGGGGTTCTTTGCTGTCAGGTCGCGGCTCAAGATGCTTAATTCGTCGCGACAAATCTGCCAGTGTCAACTGTACGCGCTCTTCATCAGCAGGCTGGTGATGAAGGGCGTCATCAACATAACAGACTGCATCATCCAGTAAGCGAAGAATGGCCGGATGAGTAAGCTGTTCGCGATGTGCGCCAAGAGCAGAGATATAACTGGTACAGGTATGATTCAGGCAAAGTAATCGAAATGCCACTTCACGCATTTCAGGTGTCGCACCTGGTTCCGATGCCATATTCGAGACCACCGACGCCAGTTCGGCATCTCTGTTATAGGCGTTTCTGCGGGCAATACGGTAGGCCAGACGGTTATCACGACCCTGGTGATATTGTTCGAGAATTGCGTCCAGATAACGGCAGTTGGCATTGAATGCCTGCTCGGTCACGCGTGCCAAATTGCGAAAACGCCAGTCTGGCCAGATAAAACTTACCGCGGCCCAGGCGATGGCGCATCCGATGATTGTGTCAATAACTCGCGGCATGGCGACTTCAAAACCTTCGCCGAGCAAATTAAAGCAGAGCAGCACCAGTAAGGTGATGAACATGGTGGCCTGCGCGTATTGTACAAGACGAAAGGCGAAAAAAAGCACACCGGTAACAACAATCAGTATCAGTTGCCCCTCCTGGGAGGGAACAAAATAAAGGACGGGGAGGCCGAGGGCGATACCTGCAATAGTTCCAGCGATACGCAGCGTGAGACGGTGGCGCGTAGCGTTGTAGTTAGGCTGGCAGACAAACAGGCTGGTGAGCAGTATCCAGTATCCGTGGTGCAGACCGGTAATTTGGATGATGGCGTAGCCCGCACACAGCACAACAGACATCCGCACGGCATGGCGAAACAGTGCTGATTCCGGTGTAAGGTTGTTGCGTAAACGCAGCCAGATATCGCTCAATCCATGCAGGCTGTCATCTGCCAGTAAGTTTTCCGTTTCGTTTTTCTGCGCAGTTTGCGGTTGTCCGGACTCGATACTCGCCAGTTGTGCGTCGATGGCGCGGAGATTATCGAGTAAGAAACCCAGCGCTTTCAGTTGATCAGACGACGTTGTACCGCTGGCTCGAATGCGATCTAGCGCGGCATCAAGATGTATAAATGCGCGTTCGAAGCGGTGATCATGCTGGTAAGGTGTGCGAAGCAGGATGGCGTTAGCGAGCCTGGAGCAGGCCTGGGATTGCAGAGTAATCAACCGCTGAAAACGGAACATCACGTCGCTGTAGCGAAAATGTTCCCGCAGTGTCTGGTACTGTATATGCGAAGAGCTGGCACGTTCATGAATATCCTGTGCGGCAAAATAGTAGTGCAGCGTACGCCGCGTTCCTCGCTGTCCGCGATCGCCCCGCAGGCGGGTCAATAATGACGCCTTGGTCTGGTTTAGTGTTGACACCAACTGCCCGTTGGCCAGCGCCAGCTCATAAAGCGGGGCCTGGCTTTCCTCCTCTATATCCGGATCGAACAGTCGCGCTTTGAGCTCCAGATATTGGGATAACTGCTCGTAGCAGCGCGCCAGATTATCCTGCAGCGGACGGATGGGAAAAACGAGGTGCCCGACCAGCGTCAGCACGTTAAACCAGATGGCGCCTGCCAGCAGTAAAAGTGGCTGCTGATACCATGCGGTATATAACGTGGTGCCAAGCATGGTGTAGATGGCGATAAGCAATGCGCCGAACGCAATGGTGGCGTAGCGTTGCCCCAGACCTCCCAACAAAATAAACCCAATGGTCGACGTGATAAGCCCAATGGCAAATAACCAGGGCCAGGGAAACAGAAGCTCGACCGATGCCGAGGCGATAAAAAAAGAAATCAGGGTAATGATTAAATTACGTAGACGGCCGGTCAGACGATCATCGAGATCCGCCAGCGCTGCGGCAACAACGCCCAGTGTTAAAGGGATCGTTAGTTTCGCGTCGCCAAGCAGCCACGGCAATGCCGCCGTTCCGCTTAGCGCAAGAAAGATACGGATGTTATAAAGCCAGGCACTATTCCAGGTGTACCGGCGAAGGAGGGGGCTTAGCATAGTATTCGTGACTCGTTTACGGGAAACGACGGCGAGCATTGGCTTCGCGCGCGGCACGGGCCACTTCAACCGACACAACACGGCGGCCAACCGGCCATAAGGCGATTGCCGCAATTTTAAAATTGGCGATACCGACCGGGATGCCGATGATGGTCATGCACTGGGCAATACCGGCCATAATGTGCATCACGCAGAGCCACCAGCCAAACAGCACAAACCAGAGAACGTTGAGCACGGTCCCACCAGCATTCATGAGGGTATTTTTACTGTCAGGGTTCAGCTCATCGACATGTACAGCTTCGTTGCCCCAGGGGATCAGCGACAATTTAGTGATTTCCCAACAGGAGCGCGTAAGCGGCAGGGTAATAACCAATGCAACACTCAAAACCGTTGTTAATAGCCAGCCGAGTGTGGTGGCAAAACCGCCAAGGACAAAGTTCAATATATTCAGAACGGTACGCATATTACCTCAATGCTATTCTGTCAGGGAATTGACCTGACAATTGTAACGATTTTTTTGGCTGGAGCACGTATTCTCTGGCGGTTAAACTGGCAATCACAGTCATAAGCTGAAAAAGGATGTGTGATGGAACTAAAAGCGACTTCATTGGGAAAGCGGCTGGCGCAGCATCCATATGATCGAGTAGTCATCCTCAATGCGGGCGTGAAGGTTTCAGGTGATCGACATGAATACCTTATTCCTTTTAATCAGTTGCTGGCAATCGAGTGCAAACGTGGCCTGGTATGGGGCGAGCTGGAATTTGTTCTGGCAGATAATAAAGTCGTTCGTTTGCACGGGACTGAATGGAATGAAACACAGCGCTTTTATCAGCATCTGAATGAACGCTGGGTGGCGTGGAGCACCGAGATGAGCGAGGTGGCAGCGGGGGTACTCTCCGAACAACTCGCGGACATTTCCGGACGTATGGATCAGGAAAAATGGCTCACTCGCGCGCAGCTTAAAGGTGTTCAGCAACAGCTTCACAAGGCGTTCGATGCGTTGCCTGTTCCCACCAGCCGCCTTGAATCTTTTGCTAACTGTCGGGACCTGTGGCGGCAATGTCAGGCCTGGTTAAAAGATACAGAGGCTGGACGCGCCAAACACAATCAGGACTGGACCGACAAAATGCTGGTCCAGTACGAGGCCTTTTTTAAAAACATCGAAAGTTCTCCGCTCAACCCGGCGCAGGCAAGGGCGGTGGTCAATGGTGAAAACGCGCTGTTGGTGCTCGCCGGGGCAGGCAGTGGAAAAACCTCGGTTTTGGTGGCTCGCGCAGGCTGGCTGCTGCTGCGCGGCGAAGCATCAGCGGATCAGATCCTGCTGTTGGCCTTTGGTCGAAAAGCCGCGCAAGAGATGGATGAGCGTATTCGTGATCGGTTGCATACGGATGACATCACTGCACGTACGTTTCATGCGCTGGCGTTATACATCATCCAGCAGGGTGGAAAAAAAGCGCCGGAAATTAGCAAACTTGAGAGCGACACCAGCGCACGACAAACGTTATTGCTTAAAGCCTGGCAAACTCAGTGCGCAGAGAAAAAGGCACAGGCCAAAGGCTGGCGACAGTGGCTGGAAGAGGAGCTGCAATGGCAGGTTCCGGAAGGCAACTTCTGGGACGATGAGAAACTGCGGCGTCGGATGGGGCCCCGGTTGGATCGCTGGGTCAGCCTGATGCGTATGCATGGTGGCAGTCAGACTGAAATGATTGATACGGCGCCGGAAGAGGTACGCACGCTGTTCAGCAAGCGGGTCAAACTGATGGCACCCCTGCTGAAAGCCTGGAAAACCGCGCTCAAAGCGGAAAACGCCGTCGATTTTTCCGGATTGATTCATCAGGCGATTAACGTGCTGGATAAAGGGCGTTTTGTCAGCCCCTGGAAGCATATCCTGGTGGATGAGTTTCAGGACATCTCGCCGCAACGCGCCGCGCTGCTGGCTGCATTACGGCGGCAGAATTCACAAACAACTTTGTTTGCGGTAGGTGATGACTGGCAGGCTATTTACCGTTTCAGCGGCGCGCAACTCTCGCTGACCACGGCGTTTCATGACTATTTTGGCGAAGGCGATCTGTGCGCGCTGGATACGACCTATCGTTTCAACACGCGCATTGGTGAAGTCGCCAATGGATTTATCCAGCAGAATCCGCACCAGCTCAATAAACCTCTTAACAGCCTGAGCGCCGGCGATAAAAACGCGGTGACATTATTGGCGGCGGACCAACTGGATGCGCTTCTCGATAAGCTCAGCGGTTATGCCACCCAGGAGGATCGTATTCTGGTGCTGGCGCGTTATCACCATGGTAAGCCCGCCAGCCTTGAGAAAGCCGCCACGCGCTGGCCAAAACTGCAGCTCGATTTTATGACCATTCATGCCAGTAAAGGTCAGCAGGCGGAATATGTCATTGTTCTGGGGTTACACGAAGGGCAGGACGGTTTCCCGGCCCCCGCCCGTGAGTCCATTATGGAGGAGGCGCTGTTGCCGGTACCGGAAGATTTTCCTGATGCCGAAGAGCGCCGCTTGTTGTATGTCGCTATCACTCGAGCACGTAAACGCGTCTGGCTGCTGTTTGATAAAGACAACCCGTCGCGATTCGTTGATGCGCTCAGGCAGCTTAATGTGCCGGTGGCGAGGAAACCCTGAGAGCAGGCGGCATCAGCCGCCCGCACAGACTATTTCAGACGTTCAGCGAGGTAGCGCTGGTAATCCGGGATCAGAATTTCGACGCTTTCTGCGAAACCGGGAGACTGGATGATGAAATCAGCGGTGGAAAGGTTGGTGGCGACCGGAATATTCCACACGGTCGCCAGACGCAGCAACGCCTTAACATCCGGGTCGTGCGGCACTGCGTTCAGCGGATCCCAAAAGAAAATCAGCACATCAATTTTGCCTTCCGAAATGAGCGCCCCAACCTGCTGATCACCCCCCATCGGGCCGCTCAGCATGGCATTCACTTCAAGACCGGTAGCCCGCTGAATCAGGTTCCCGGTTGTCCCGGTGGCATAGAGAATGTGGTTAGCCAGTTTTGGTTGATGGCGTTCAACCCATGTCATCAGCATCTGCTTGCAATGGTCATGCGCAACCAGTGCGATGTGCTTACGCACGGGTAAGGAGCGTGTTGTGAGTTCCATAATCCGATTCCGTCAAAGTATTTTCGCTACAGATTACTGGAAGCGCCTGATGCTGCAAGAGAATGGCGTAAAAAATTATGCGCGAATGCGCGTAATGTTAACTCGCGCGGATCATGACGGGGGTTGTTGCTTAATCCATTGCATAAAACGGTCACGGGTTTGCGGGTCGGCCTGTTGGTACCAGAACCTCAGGCGCTGTTCTGTGAGGGTTTGCGATTGTGTCTGTGGGCTATCCAGTTCTGAAACGCCAGAGAGTAAGGTGCTGTCATCGGCCATCATCGTCGCAAATTTGGGTAGCGATGCATATTTCCCCGCTTTGTTGTAATGCTCTGTCTCACGTTCATAGTCAATGATTTTCCCGTTTGCACTGATCTCAAGGATATCGAGTTTTACCGGAATCGGTGTGGCGTTGCCATCCAGTAAAGCCAGATGAGGCGTGGCGTTAAACGCCTCGGCTGCCTTTTGCGTGTCGATAGGGGGAAGGTTGAAGTTGACCTGGCTGATGCGCTGCGTATCGAAGGTGGCAATCAGCGGTACGGAAATAAATAGCCGGGATTCGTGATTGCCAGGCTCCATATTTTTTTCAACCCGGAAAACCACCTGATGAACGCCGTTTTCCAGTTCTATACTTTCCGCGCCGCGAAGCAGTGAGCTGGACACCTTTTTGCCATCAAGAACCAACAGGTCGATATCGCCGGACAGGCGAAGCGACGTAGCCAGTACATTAACCGGTATCAAACACGTGATAATGAATACTGTCCACCCGCACTTCATTGCGCGCTCCTGGGGGCTCATTGCCAATTCACATTTCAATTTATTTATTAACTTATAGACATATAACCTGTTCTCGCACTCATACTTCTGTATGGGATGCATGGTTGTAGCGCAATGTTTGACATACACTTTGGAAAACCGCTGGAGGAAACCATGAAAGAGACCGATATCGCCGAGATCCTGAAATCGACACGTACCATCGCGTTGGTGGGGGCGAGTGACAAACCTGACCGGCCGAGTTACCGGGTCATGAAGTATTTGCTTGACCAGGGTTACCACGTTATTCCGGTATCACCGAAAGTTGCCGGTGCAACGCTTCTGGGGCAGCAAGGATATGCCACGCTGGCTGATGTGCCGGAAAAAGTGGATATGGTTGACGTATTTCGTAATTCCGAAGCGGCATGGGGCGTTGCCCAGGAAGCTATTGCCATCGGCGCGAAAACATTATGGATGCAGCTTGGCGTAATCAACGAACAGGCCGCCGTGCTGGCCAGTGAGGCGGGATTGAAGGTCGTGATGGACAGATGTCCGGCTATTGAAATCCCGCGGTTAGGACTCGCAAAATAAAAACACCCCGCATTGCGGGGTGTTGTCAGTTACGCAGGCGGGGTGCCTGCAGTTGCCTGCGGATCGTCCGCGCCAGCTCATCCATCGAAGGTTGTTCAGGATGTTCTTGCTGAATCTCACTGGTCAGTTGTGCTTCGGCCAGATAGGTATGCACTGGCTGACCGTCATCATCTTCCATCACCACGTGGTACCAGGGCGCAGCCCGGAGTTCATCGTTAACCGCCAGCTCGTCGACTGACGGTTCGTCGAGTGAATACTCAGGGTCAATATCCACCACTACGCCAAGATAGCCCAGCAGCGAGTGGCGAACCTGCTGACCAATACCGTATTTGCTGGCAATCATTGTCACCTCCCGGGAACCTGTACATGACCCAGATATGCGGGCAAGGCTCCAAAAATCAAGTTACATGACGCGACAGGCAAACCCTTTAAGGTACAGTCCTTCCGGGTAGGGAGCGATCACCGGGTGATCGGCGGCCTGACGGAACTGCTCTATAAATTGTACATCACGGCCAGCATCTATTGCGGCGTCGGCGATGATTTTCTGAAATAAATCTGTGGTCATCAGGCCGGAGCAGGAGAAAGTCAGTAACACGCCGCCGGGGTTCAACAGTTGGATAGCGAGCATGTTGATATCCTTATAGCCACGACATGCGCCCTGAAGCTGCCCCTTATTTTCTACGAATTTTGGCGGATCCATGACGATGACATCAAATGTCTCGCCCTGATCGCGATATTTGCGTAACAGTTTGAAGACGTCATCACGAATGAACTCAGCCTTGCTGAGGTCAAGCTTGTTTAACTCAACGTTCTTTTTGGCAACGTCCAGCGCTTCCTGGGAGGTATCCACACTCACCACCTGACGGCAATTGCCCATCAGAGCGGACACGGCGAAACCACCCGTATAAGAGAAACAGTTAAGGACGCGTTTGTCGGCAACGTAACGGCGGGTTGCCAGGCGGCTGTCGCGTTGATCGAGGTAATAGCCGGTTTTGTGGCCGGCCTTAATGTCGACATACAACTTCATGCCATTTTCCTGGATTGGCAGCAGATCAGGCGGCAACTCACCCACAACCGGACCCTGCGCGAGCGCCAGCCCCTCTTTTTTACGTACCGCAACATCGCTGCGATCGTAGATGGAGCATTGCGGGTAGAGTGTCTGCAGCGCAGAGATAATGGCAGCGCGCTGATATTCAGCACCAGCGCTAAGCAATTGCAGTACCAGGAAATTACCGAAGCGGTCAATGGTAACGCCCGGTAAACCATCGGATTCACCTGCGATCAGACGGTAACTGTCCAGCCCGTCGCGCTCTGCCAGCCAGTCACGCCATTGCTGTGCCTGCTGCAGGCGGCGGGTAAAAAACGCGATGTCGATGAGCTCGTCTTTGTCGAAGGTCCAGACGCGAGCGCGAATTTGCGATTCCGGCGAAAAGGCGCCGCGCGCCAGCCATTTACCCTGTGCATCGACAATGTCGATAGTCTCACCGGGACGGGCTTTTCCTTCCATACGGCTTACGGCGCCGGAGAACACCCAGGGATGGCGGCGCAGCAAGGACTTCTCGCGCCCTTTGGCTAACACTAAACGGGGAAACCTTGCACTTGTAGATTCGGTCATACCGGGGAACCTCTGACGAACGTCAATATTAACCGGGGGATATCGGCCCGGCTCTTGATAATTAAACGGCGCGTAGGGTAGCACACATGCCCGGGCCAGGCACCCGCCTGATGGGGTGAGCGTTTCGGCACAAAAACAAAACGTTCAGGCACAACGTCTGCGCACGCTAAATCTTAAATTGTATTTCTCAACATCAAAGAGGAAATACAATGAAAAAAATCACCTTCACCATCTTAATTTTTTTGGCCGCCGGGAGCGTTAATGCCTTCGCGGCTGAGACGTTTAGCCTCAGCAGTGCGGATATTCAGAACCATCGTTTAACAGAACAACAGGTTTTTGCGGGATTTGGTTGTCATGGCGGCAATACATCTCCGCAACTGGGCTGGCATAATCCACCCGCAGGAACCAAAAGTTTTGCGATAACCGTTTATGATCCCTCAGCCCCGACGGGAAGCGGCTGGTGGCACTGGACGGTGGTGAACATACCGGTGAAAACACAAACACTCCCAACGGGCGCGGGAGATGAAAAGAGCCCTACGTTGCCTGACGGGGCAGTTCAGGGGCGAAACGATTATGGCTATGCGGGCTTTGGGGGGGCGTGTCCTCCCGTCGGCGATAAACCGCATCCGTATCAATTCACCGTATGGGCGCTGAGTACTGATAAACTGCCCATTGATAGCAATGCAAGTGGTGCTCTGGTTGGCTATATGCTCAACAGTAATGTCATTGCAAAAGCGAGTTTCACAGCAACCTACGGAAGATAAAGGTGACACGGTGCAGAAAGTCCAGTTTCAGCATAAAACGTTAACGGCGGCAGAAGTCCGTTCGAACCATCTGCATCGTCTGCATCGTGTAAAGCTTTTCAGTGCTGCCATTTGCCATATTACGCAGGGAAGCAAGGTTATTATTCAGGAAGAGAATCGGGTTGTCGCGACACCTGATGAGCTTATTATCGTTCCGGCAAATACCTCTCTCGAAATCATTAATCAGCCAGTACATGGCCAGTTTCACTCCGATTTATTAGTATTATCGCCCGATCTGCTCACAGAGTTTAAGTCACAATATGTACGGGATTTTCCAGCCGCCAGGCCTGCGTCCGTATGCGCCCCTCTAAGTCATGATCTGGCCTTTATGTGGGACAATTTATTACATGCGGTTCGCCATGATTTACCGGAAAAATTGCAAAAACATCAGGCGATGGGGCTCTTGTTAGCACTGCTTGAAGAGGGGGTGGCGGGTCCGCTTCTGATTGAGCGTCGTTATAGTCTGACCGAGCAGGTGCGACAAATTGTCATGTTGTCTCCCGCAAAAAACTGGAGTGTGCAAGAGATAGCAGGGCAACTTGCTATTGGCGAATCCACTTTACGCAGACGGCTTAAAGATGAGTCTCAAAGTTACCGACTAATTGTCGAGGAGGTTCGCATGTCGCTTGCATTGTCACAGCTACAATCCACTACCTTGCCTATTGGCGAAATAGCCTCTCGCTGTGGGTATCTTTCGGGTTCGCGTTTCACTGCCAGGTTCCGTGAGCATTATGGATGTTTACCTAAAACTGTACGCTGATGATTAACGTTTCTACTATTAACAGAGAGACTGATTCTGCGTGAGAGGAGGTGGTTATGGCGAACGAGACAACATCGAATTGCGTAATATGCTGGGTTCATGGCATGGTCCAGGGCGTCGGGTTTCGTTATAGCACGCAACGTGAGGCGCAGCGTCTGGGGTTAACCGGTTACGCGCGCAATATGGACGACGGCAGTGTAGAGGTTGTCGCTTGTGGCGATAACGAGAAAGTGGAGCAACTCATTACCTGGCTGAAAGCAGGTGGGCCGCGCAGCGCCAGGGTTGAAAAAGTCTTAACAGAGCCTCATCAACCCGGCAGAGAATGGACGAATTTTGGGATTCGCTATTAAATGCACTTTACCGGTTTTGGCAGGCCGGCAATTTTTGTTGCCTGCTTTGCCGGTCCTTTCGGGAAGAGGCGATACAGATAACGACTGTTGCCTTTTTCTTCACCAAATTTGTTAGCCATCGCTTTTACCAGCATGCGAATGGCGGGCGACGTATTGAATTCCAGATAAAACTCGCGCACAAAGCGCACCACTTCCCAGTGTTCTTCTGCGAGGGTGATACCTTCATTTTCGGCAATCGCCGATGCCAGTGCTTCATTCCACAGAGTCGTGTCTTTCAGATAGCCTTCGCTATCGGTTTCAATTTCTTTACCGTCAAAGATCATGGTCGTTCGCAAGGTGAGTCAATAACGCGGGGAGTGTAGCAAAAAACAAAGCCCCGCATAAGCGGGGCCCTGGTAATGCACGGTGACGCGATTAGTCGCGGCTGGCGAAGCCCAGAATGCTCAGCAGGCTTACAAAGATGTTGTACAGCGACACATACAGGCTCACGGTTGCGCGAATATAGTTGGTTTCGCCGCCGTGAATGATGTTGCTGGTTTCAAACAGTATTGCGCCTGAGGAAATCAGGATGAACACTGCGCTAATAGCTAAATGCAGCGCCGGAAGTTGCAGGAAGATATTGGCAACCATCCCGACCAGCACAATCACAATACCTGCCATCAGCATACCGCCGAGGAAGGACATGTCTTTGCGCGTTGTCAGCACATACGCTGAGCAGCAGAAGAACACCAGTGCGGTACCCCCGAGCGCCAGGCCGATGATATCGCCCATGCCCGCAGACAGGTAAGCGTTCAGGATTGGGCCCAGGATGTAACCCAGGAAGCCGGTAAAAGCGAAGGCCGAAAAAATACCCGCCGGTGAGTTCGCCGTTTTATAGGTCAGGAACATCAGGCCGTACATCCCAACCAGCGTCAGAATCAAACCCGGAGAGGGCAGCATCAGCACGGTGCTTGCGGTTGCCGTGATGGCGGAAAAGGCCAGCGTCAGGCTCAGTAAGAAATAGGTATTGCGCAGCACCTTATGGGTGCTAAGCAACGATGAACGGTCGCGCGAGGAGGTAATAATACGATCCATGAGGCACTCTCTTTTAACATAACAGATGTCATTAAATGTCGAGGATAGGAAATCCCCGTTTCCTTACAAAGTTGTTTTACCCATCTTTACTCAAAAAGCAAGCAAATCCATTTGGTTAAATATGCTTCAAATGCTCAAAAATTAAGCATAAGTGCGCATTTGAAGAAAATAACCATACCAGTGTCTTATATGTCACTGAAAAATATTGCCCTGATGACTTGAGCGCGCTAAGAAAGAAGTCGCGTCGTCATCAGGAATATAATCAGGGCGAAAAAGATGAAATTACGATATTTTACCCGTATTACCCTAAGCGCCTTAGCGTTAGGCATTATGAGCGCCTCCGCGTCGTTAAACGCGGCGACAGTTCCCACAGGAACTGAGCTGGCGGCCCAGCAGGAGCTGGTGCGTAACAATGGCAGCGAACCTGCGTCTCTCGATCCGCATAAAGTAGAAAGCGATGTCGAATTCGGGATTATCAGAGATTTATTCGATGGGCTTGTTGCGGTAAAAAAAGATGGCACTGTTGAGCCTCGTCTCGCGCAATCATGGGAAAACAAAGACAACACGGTATGGGTGTTTCATTTGCGCCCTAACGTGACATGGTCTGATGGCACGGCCATTACGGCAAAAGATTTCGTCTGGAGCTGGCAGCGACTCGTCGATCCGAAAACCGTGTCACCCTATGCCAGCTACCCCGGCAACATGCATATAGAAAATGCCGCCGACATTGCTCTTGGAAAAAAAGCGCCCGAGACACTGGGTGTTAAGGCGCTGGATGATAATACCCTGGAGGTTCGCCTGACGCAGCCGACGGCGGCTTTCCTCGCTATGCTGGGGCATCCGGCAATGGTGCCGGTCGATAAGATTCTCATCAACCGCTTTGGCGAAAAATGGACCAAGCCTGAACATATTGTTACCAGCGGCGCCTACAAACTTAGCGACTGGGTAGTCAATGAGCGTATCGTCGCGGTACGCAATACGCGCTACTGGGATAATAGCGCGACGGTCGTCAATAAAGTGACGTACCTGCCCATCTCTTCTGAAACCGCCGATGTAAACCGCTATAAAGCCGGTGAGATAGATATCACCTATACCGTGCCGGTAAATCAATTCGCCCAGTTGAAAAAGACGCTCGGCGATCAGGTCAACGTTTCGCCGCTGCTGGCGACCTATTACTACGAATTCAATACCACTAAAGCACCGTTCAACGATCCGCGCGTACGTCGGGCGCTCAATATGGCGCTGGATAAAGATATTATTGCCGATAAGGTGATGGGGCAGGGGCAGCGTCCGGCCTGGTTAATCAGCCAGCCAGAAATCGGCGGAGTAACCTTGTCCGCACCGGATTACGCCGCCTGGCCACAGGAAAAACGGATTGCAGAAGCGAAACGATTGCTTAATGAAGCCGGGTTTAATGAGGCGCATCCACTGTCGTTTAATCTGCTTTATAACACCATGGAGACCCATCAGCGCATCGCGATTGCCGTTAGTTCTATGTGGAAGAAAAACCTGGGAGTAGAGGCAAAGCTGCAAAACCAGGAGTGGAAAACGATGCTTGATGCCATGCACACCGGTCACTTCGATCTGGTTCGCTATGCCTGGAATGCCGACTATGATGATGCCGCAACCTTTTTGAACAACTTCCGTACGGGCGATAGCGAGAATACCTCGCAGTACAGTAATCCGGCTTACGATGACGCATTACGAAATGCTGCCAAAGCAAGCAATCTCGCCGAGCGAAGCAAATATTACCAGCAGGCGGAAGATTTACTGGGGCAAGATGTCCCGGCGATCCCTGTTTACCATTATGTCCGCGTGCATCTTGTGAAGCCGTGGGTCGGCGGGTTTGACCCGGACAGGCTCGGGTATTATTTAACGAAGGATATGTACATCAAAAAACATTGAGGTGCTGTTGCCATAAAAAAACGGCTGTAAAATGGTCAGTGTGTTGTTATTTCAGGCGATTAACACACATTTGGCTGTTTTTCAGGCATATGAACATTTCAGGGCTTTACAGATGCATCGGGGATGTTTATAGTGCGCCTCATTCCGGAAGTGTGGCCGAGCGGTTGAAGGCACCGGTCTTGAAAACCGGCGACCCGAAAGGGTTCCAGAGTTCGAATCTCTGCGCTTCCGCCAGATTAAACAAGGGCTTACCATTAGGTAAGCCCTTTGTTTTTGGCTCTTAGAAATCTCATCAAATTTGAACACTTCAACGTTGGCAGTTCGCTCGTCGGCGCGACCTGAATTTTTCGGTCATACACCCCACATGCCTCTCCGTTTTAAATCCGCTGGATAGTTCCTTTCCGGCTTCCCGCTTTGTTCTGTTCCAGCAATGGATTAGCGTTTTGGCGTTGCGCTTTCCTCTCTCAGATCTGCCCGTTTTGCAGGCTCAGTTTGGGAAATGAGTTACACGGTAAATCACACCTGAGCAAATTTGTGAATCTGCTCAGGCATGTGTCGGCTACCATGATCCTCAATGCCATCGACACATCGCCTGGAATATAAGCAGGCTTTCCTGCGCGTGGTCTTTGCCGCAGGGTTAAAGCCCTGCGAGAGCGATAAACAGAAGATCTCAGTAAATGCTCAAATCAAGGTTATTTACGGAGGGATTTAATCGCTTGTTCCACCAGCGCGGCATGTCTTTTCATATCGGCTACCATTTTTTTATCCCTATCCCCGGTAGACTTCGATGGGTTGGTGATTTTGCAGATTATTTCTGCTCTCCTGACGATTTCATCGCTGATCTGAATCAATCTTTCGGACTCGGTAATTGCCATGACTTCTCCCTGTTTGAATTAAACATTTAACAACGGCAGTTTCAGAAAAGTCTTAAATTTATTCTTCTCTCTCTTCCAGTGCAAGTGGGATTTTCTTTCTGAAGTCAAAGAGCAGCGTCTGGTTTTACCGGCTGACACAGATCTTTCGCAAATCTACGGCAATAAACTCAGGTTTTGTCGGAGCAAAATGAGAACGCCGGATGCCCCGGCTACTGGATAAAGGCTACATCTATGAGCAGGTTAGGTGAGTTGCTATTCCAGGTAACGAGCGAGCTGGCGTTAGCAAATAACACCCACTAAAAATGGTAGGGCTGACGATAACGGGTGTCATGATGAATAAACGAAATATTTGAGGATATATATTATATCGTCAACGCTACTGAAGGCTATTTCGTCACCGTCATTCCAGCTAAGTGATATAATCAATACCCATACAGATTTTCCACTTATTAAACACTATGCCGCTTTGATAGTTCTGTATTTTTTAACGTCTATGTAGTACGGCTTAATTTTCTAAAAATTGGCACGGAGGCAAGGGGAATGTCAGGAAAACAGCGCTCTTTTTTTTCTACAGTCTTACATACTTCATTGGGAAGAAGTATGGCTTTGTTTCTTTTTATCATCAGCGTAGCCGTCGCAGCGATAAACAGTTGGACTATGTGGCAGTCCTGGCAAAATGAACTCGCGGAAAGTGAAAACGATGCACGAAACCTTTCTGTGTCGCTGGCTCGCCAGGCAGAAGATACCTTTTTACAGGTAGATATCACGCTTTCTGAGGTGGTGCGGCAATTAAATTTTTATGGTATAGACTACGCAAATACGCCCCCCTTTGCCCGGCACCTGAAAGAACTACACGATAAACTTACACAACTGCATGGCCTGTTTATATACGACGCCAGGGGGAATTGGGTCGTCACCACAGGGAATTATATACCCGCAAAAGCTAACAATGCCGATCGTGAATATTTTATATGGCATCAGCAGCATACTGAGCAAGGCATTCATATTGGTCACGTGATACGAAGTCGTTCCACTGGCGATCTGGTGATTCCGGTGTCAATGCGACTGAATGATACGAATGGTGATTTTGCGGGAGTAGCGCTGGCTACAATCAAAGTCGATTATTTCAGACACTTCTATAGTTATTTTATTATCGGTCCAAAAGATGCCCTCGGGCTTATTCTGGCTGATAGTTCTACTCTCTATGTTCGCCCTTTACCGGACTCGGCTATCAATAAAAATTTGTCTAACAGTCCTCTTTTTACTTTCGCACTTAAAGCGTCTGAAAGTGGAAGTGCCACCTGGGTTTCATTACTCGACGGCGTGGAGCGGATTTTTGGATATGCTCGCCTGGAACGGTATCCATTAATTGTGACCGCCGGTTATGACAAGGACCGAATTCGTACGACCTGGCTGCAAGAAAACATAGCCGATGCACTGCTTAATATCGCCATGCTCTTCATGATGCTTATTCTTGGCTTGTTTGTGCTGCGTCAGATTAACACAAATGCGCGAAATCAGGCTGAGCTGGCCTTAGTGCGGGACGAACTGACGACCATTAATCATACCCTCCAGTTGCTGGCACTGCTTGATGGGCTGACTGGCCTTGCCAATCGCAGACAATTTGATGAATTTCTGGAAAGAAGCCTGATTCACTCGCAAAAAAGCAGGCTGCCTGTTTCTCTTATCATGATAGATATCGATTTTTTTAAACGTTATAACGACACCTATGGTCATGTGGCAGGTGATGCTTGCCTCAAAAAAGTCGGCAGCATACTGGGTTCTCTCGTTCATCGGCAGGGTGATCTGGTTGCCCGCTACGGTGGTGAGGAATTTGCCATCATTTTGTCTGAGGCTGATGCCTCGCAAGTAAAACAATTTGCTGATCATGTGGTTGTGAGTATCAGAGCGGCGGCAATTGCGCACATCTCGACAGACCTCCCGGAAAAAGTCGTCACCATCAGCGCAGGTTGCGCAACCATCGTCTCTGATGGTCAGAAGTGGGAAGCCGAAATGCTTAAAAAAAGTGCCGACAAAGCACTGTATGAAGCGAAGCTAGCAGGACGAAACCGTGCGCAAGCAGAAGAGAGTTAATTGCCGAATTGCGGGGGCGGGAATTCCCCTGGATTGCAGAAATTTCAGTTTCACTATGATGATATTGCCCTCATGTCAGGGCTTACTGAGTGGTTTTACACTTTCCGAAAATGAAACATACTGCTCGTTACGGGCGTATCACCTGCCGTCGATCCGCAAGGGATCAGCGTTTGAGTTTCTGCGCTTTCGCCGAAAAACGCCTGCTCATATACCTCACTTCCTCTTCGTCTCCTTTCCCCTGAACCTCCGCTTCTGTTTACAGCCCTCCGCGTAATCCAAATTACCTGCCTCATGTGCTTTCGCCAGTCAAACCCAATCCCGGTCTCCTATAGAAAAAGTCTGCATTAGGCTAGCAATATTAAATCGTAGTTCCCCTGGTATCGAAGTGCTATCACTCAGCAAATGACTGAATGCATTGACACAAAAGGATAACGACGATGTCACTTTCTTCGATTTCGCCCATTACACCGTCCGAAAGGGCAGAGCAGGGGCTTGCCGCGCTGGAAGCCCGAATCAAACAGGATTTGGAATGGCTGGCGTTGCCTGCAAAACGCTGGTTGCCACAACAATCTGACGCACAGGCGCAGAACGTGGTGATCATTGGCGCAGGCATGGCGGGCCTGGCGGCGGCGTTCGCACTGCGCCTGCAGGGTATTGACGCCGTGCTGTATGACAAAGCGCCCAAAGATTTCGAAGGTCCCTGGGCAACAACCGCGCGCATGGAAACGCTGCGCTCGCCTAAACACCTTACCGGGCCGGCGCTTGATATTCCCTCTCTGACCTTTCGCGCCTGGTATGAAGCACAATTTGGCCTTGAGGCCTGGAATACGCTGGACAAGATCCCCCGTCTGCAATGGGCCGCGTATCTGCGCTGGTACCGCCAGGTGCTGGCGCTGGATGTGCGTAACGATCACGCCCTGACAGGTCTGAATCTGCACGACCCACAGCGTGTAGAACTGACCTTTTCGCACCAGGGTGAGATCCGGCGGGTGAGCGCGCGCAAAGTGATCCTGGCCATCGGAATGGATGCGTTTGGCGGACCTGCTATTCCTGATTTTGTCAGTGATGTACCAAAGCAGTATTGGGCACACTCAGAAGAGGCGATTGATTTTGCCGCTCTTGCAGGTCGTCGGGTTGCGGTGGTTGGCGGTAGCGCCACCGCGATGGATGTTTCGGCCACGGCGCTGGAAGCGGGTGCTGCGGGGGTTGAACTGCTGATCCGTCGTCCTGATTTTCCCCGCGTGAACCTGTCAAAAGGGGCTGGCAACCCGGGTTTTGAATCAGGCTATTTTAATCTGCCGGATGAGTGGAAATGGCGGCTGGCCCAGCATATCGCGACCGTCCAGACGCCGCCGCCGCACGGCAGCACGCTGCGCGTGTCGCGTCATCCCAACGCCTGGTTCAATTTTAACTCCCCGGTTGAGCGGGTCGAAACCCGCCAGGTGGGCATCGTTGTTCATACCCCGCAGGGCGAAGTGCCGGTAGATTTCCTGATCCTTGCCACCGGGTATGCTCTGGACTGGCATGCCCGTCCGGAATTTCATGCGCTGGTGGATCAGGTGAAAACCTGGGGCGATGCCTGGCAGCCTCCTGCTGATAAGCAGAACGCGCAACTGGCGAGTTATCCCTATCTGGGGGCTGATTTCGCGTTTCAGGCAAAACACAGTGACAGCCCCTCTTCGCTGGCGAGGGTGCACTGTTTTAGCCACCCGGCGCTGTTAAGCAACGGTCATGTCGTTGGTCTTATTCCTGGAATCAGCCAGGGCGCACGTACCCTGGCACAACATATTTCCGGGCAGCTTTATTTTGAAGATCGTGAACACCATTATCAGGCCATTATCCATTACGATGATCCCGAATTGCTGGGTGATGAGTGGCAGCCTGCCGTGCCCTATGCCTGGCGAGAACGCTAATTTTCTGGAGGCGCAGGCTGGGGCACTGTTGGCATTTTCCCGCCACCAGGTTGCCCCAGCCTGCGCCTTGCCGCCTGATAGCGATTGCCCTTTATTTGCTGAATCCAGTCTGGCCTGGACTCTGCGCTGCTGCCGATTTGGTGTCACATCTCGCTAACAAATTTACGCATATTCATTATCAGTATTGTTCTTTGCGGTTTACCCATCGCTGTGAAAATATCAAATCAGGTTTCGGACGGCTAGCCGCCTGTATGGGGGCATCCGGCCGCGCTCAGCACGACGCTTAAACGATAACTACAGGAAAAATAACAATGTCGATTTTGCTCTCCACATACCGATTTCGCCTTTTTGCCACGATGGCCCTGGCAGGGATCAGCGCCGCTTCAGTGGCCGCAGAAAACGCGCCCAAAAACGGCGGCACGCTAATCTATCTGGAACAACAGGCGCACACTAACCTCTATCCGCCTGCGGGCGGGTTTTACCCTAACGGCGGAATTCTCAACCAGATAACCGACAAGCTGACCTGGCAAAACCCGAAAACCCTGCAAATTGAACCGTGGATTGCGCAATCCTGGACCACCAACGCGGATTACACCGAGTACACCTTTAAACTTCGTCCTGGCGTCACCTTTTCGGACGGCACTCCGCTTGATGCCAACGCCGTAGCGAAAAATTTCGATACCTATGGTCTGGGCAATAAAGCCCTCAACCAGCCGGTGTCCGAGGTCATCAACAACTACCTGAAAAGCGAAGTGATCGATCCGCTAACGGTGAAGTTCTTTTTCAAATCTCCGTCGCCGGGTTTCCTGCAGGGCACCTCCGCCATTGGCTCCGGGCTGGTCTCGCTCTCGACCCTGGAGAAAAACTTTAACCAGCTCGGCAGTGCGCGCAGCATTATTGGATCCGGTCCGTTTGTGGTGGAGAGCGACCGTCCGGGCCGCGAAGTGAAACTGGTGGCGCGTAAGGACTATAACTGGGCGCCGCCGAGTTTTGCCCATCAGGGGCGTCCTTATCTGGACGGCATTAACGTGCTGGTGACGCCGGAAGATAGCGTCCGCATTGGCGCGTTACTCTCCGGCCAGGCCGATGCGATTCGCCAGATTCAGGCCTACGACGAGAAGCGCGTCTCCGACAAAGGCTTTGCCGTTTATGCCTCCCCGACGCGTGGGGTGAACAACAGTGTTAACTTCCGCCCTGATAACCCGCTGGTGGCGGATCAAAAGGTGCGTGAGGCGCTGCTGCATGCCACCAATACCAAAGAGATTGTCCAGACGCTCTTCTCCGCAAATTACCCGCAGGCCACATCAGTATTAGCCAAAACGGCGGTGGGCTATGTGGATCTTTCCGACAAGCTGAAATTTGACCCGGCCCAGGCGGCGCGTCTGCTCGATGAGGCAGGCTGGAAAAGCGGCCCGGACGGCGTGCGACAGAAAGACGGGCAATCCCTGACGCTGACGGCGTACGAATCGCCGCCACAGCCGCAGAACAAAGAGACACTGCAACTGGTGGCGCAGCAGTGGGCCAAAGTGGGCGTCAAACTCAACGTCCTGGCGGGGGATGCGGGCAGTAAAACCCTCGATAACCTTGACCCGGCTAAAACGGGCGTATATCCGAGCATGGTGGGCCGCGCGGATCCGGATGTCCTGAAAAGCCAGTACTTCCCGACGCTGCGCAATGTGCTGCTGCAAAAAGGGGGCGCCAGCGACAAAGTGAAGCAGTTTGAGGACGGCCATCTGAACGCGTTGCTCAGTGGTATCGCCTCCGCCACCTCACAGGATAAGCGTATTGCGCTGGTCAATGAGGTGCAGCAATACCTCATCGATAAAGCCTACGTCATCCCCATCTTTGAAGAGCCGCAGGTCTATGCCGGTGCGCCGTCCACCAAAGGGCTGAGCTTCGAAGCCGTAGGGCGCCCGAGTTTTTACAACACCTGGTTAGATAAATAACGCACGGGTTTCCCCTCGTCAGCGGGCGAGGGGCACCGTGAAAGAGGACAAGCCATGGGCAGATATCTGACGGTACGTTTTGGTCAGGCGCTGATAGTGTTATGGGCCGCCTTTACGCTCTCATTTGTGCTGTTACAGGCACTCCCGGGCGACGCAATATTGATCAAGTTCCAGAATCCGGATCTCGGGCTGAGTGCCGATCAAATTGCCCAGTTGCGCCTGAGCTATGGTGCTGACACACCGGTGCTGACGCAATATGTCCACGCCGTGGTCAGCCTGTTACATGGGGATTTCGGCCTTTCCGTCCAGACCGGCCTACCGGTCAGTGATTTACTAAGTGAGAATCTCCCTTCCACGCTCCTGCTGGCGCTGTTAGGGCTGATCGTCGCCACGATCCTGGCCTTTGTGCTGGCGGCACTCTCATTTCTGTCGCCGTTTAGCGGGCTGCGTGCGGCGCTGCAATCGCTGCCATCACTGTTTATTTCGGTGCCGACTTTCTGGCTCGGTATCGTGTTAATCCAGATTTTTTCTTTCCAGTTGGGGTGGATCCCGGTTATTAACCCAGGCCCATGGCAGGGCCTGATCCTGCCCACATTGACGCTGGCGTTACCGATTTCCGCGCCGCTGGCGCAAATTTTGATGCGCAGTATTGACCAGGTACAAACCCAGCCGTTTGTCGCCGTGGCACGCGCGAAAGGGGCCAGCCGGGCGGGGGTATTGTGGCGCCATGTGTTGGGCAATGCGCTATTGCCCACGCTGACCGTGGCGGGGCTGTTATTGGGCGAACTTATCGCCGGCGCGTTGATAACCGAAACCGTATTTGGTCGCAGTGGCCTGGGGCAACTCACCCAGGAAGCGGTCAACACCCAGGACAGTAGCGTGTTACAGGCCATCGTGGTGATTTCCGCCAGCGCTTTTGTGGTGATTAACCTCGCCATCGATCTGCTGTATCCCTTGCTCGATCCCCGCCTGAAAAACAGTACAGGAGTCACCTCATGACGGTCGTTCCTCAGGGGAAGCTCAGCTTCCCGTCATTATACAAACGCGCTCGCGTGCCCCGTATGACGCTGCGTCCGGGCTTGCTTGCCGCCTGGTTGGTTTTGCTGACGGTTGTGCTCTGGGCGCTGTTTCCCGCCTGGTTTACCCATTTCAGCCCGACAGACGGCGTGGCGGGCGCACAGCGTCTTGCCCCCGGCAACGGCTATCTGCTTGGCACCGACCAGTTGGGCCGCGACCTGTATACCCGCATTGTCTATGGTGCCGTGCATTCACTTTCCGGCGCGCTTATTGCGGTTGGTCTTGGGCTGGCGCTCGGTAGCCTGCTGGGGTTATTGGCCGGGGCGATTGGGGGCTGGTTCGATAGCCTGATCATGCGCGTTATCGATATCCTGCTCGCTATTCCCGGGCTGCTGCTGGCGCTGAGCGTCATCATTCTGCTGGGCTTCGGCACGGTGAATGCCGCCATCGCGGTGGGGATCACCTCGATTGCCAGTTTTACGCGGCTGGTGCGGGGTGAAACTCTGCGCGTGCGCCACAGCGATTTCGTCGAAGCGGCATGGGGCAGCGGCGGCACTTTTTTCAGTGTTCTATTACGCCATATCGTGCCTAACGCCCTGAGTACCGTCTTTGCCTTTGCCGCCCTGCAATTCGGCAGCGCGATTCTGGCTATTTCCACCCTCAGTTTCCTGGGGTATGGCGCACCGCCGCCCACGCCAGAGTGGGGATTGCTGATCGCCGAAGGCCGGAATTACCTTTCAACGGCCTGGTGGCTGACGGCCTTCCCGGGGATTGTTGTCGTGCTGGTGGTGCTGGCGGCTAACCGCGTCAGCCAGTCATTACGCAGGGGGCAATCATGAGCCTGAACCTGAGCCTGCAACAGAGCAGCGCCACCGTACCGGTACTGGAGCTGGAGGATGTCACCATCCGTTACCGCACCGCCGAAGGCGATCGCACGGTGGTTGAAGGGGTGTCATTTCAGATCAATCCCGGTGAAGTGGTGGCGCTGGTCGGGGAGTCCGGTTCCGGCAAGACCACCACGGCACAGGCGGTCATTGGCTTGCTCAGTGAAAACGGTCGTCTGACCCGGGGGGCGATTCGCCTGAACGGCACCGATATCAGCCGCTGGTCGCAAAAGCAACTGGACGGCATTCGCGGTGCGCGTATCAGTCTGATTCCCCAGGATCCCACCAGCTCGCTCAATCCGGTCAAAACCATCGGCGCGCAGGTTGATGAGATCCTGCGTTTGCACCAGCGCGCGCCCCGTCAGGTGATTCGCCAGCAAACTCTGGCGCTACTGGCCCGCGTTGGGCTGACGCAACCCGAGCTACGTGCGCAGCAATATCCGTATCAGCTTTCGGGCGGTATGAAGCAGCGGGTCTTGATTGCGATTGCCATTGCATTGAAACCTGCGCTGATTGTTGCCGATGAGCCGACCAGCGCGCTGGACGTGACAGTACAAAAGCGCGTGCTCGATTTACTGGATGAACTGCGGCGTGAAAGTGGCACGGCTGTGCTGTTTGTGACCCATGATTTAGGCGTGGCGGCAGAACGCGCCGACAGGCTTGTGGTCTTCCAGCGCGGACATGTGCAGGAGCAAGGCCCCATTCAGGCGGTGTTGCAGGCACCCCGCAGCCAGTACGCGAGAGCGCTGCTGGCGGATGTGCCGTCGCTCAATCCCACGCCGCGCGCGCCACGGACAAGCGGCGGTGACACAGTGATTCGGGTGGATAATCTGGTCCAGACTTATCCGCTCTCCACCGACAACAAAACGCTGTTCCGTGCGGTGGATAATTTATCGTTTAGCGTTGAACGCGGCACCACACATGCCATCGTGGGGGAGTCGGGGTCGGGGAAAACCACAACGGCGCGCAGCCTGCTTGGCTTTCATCGCCCCACCAGCGGACAGATTCTGATCGAGGGGACAGACATCACCCGCCTGAAAGGAGAGCCGCTGCGTCAGTTCCGGCAAAAAATTCAACTGGTCTATCAGAACCCGTTCAGTTCACTCGATCCAGCGCAGCGTCTGTTCGACATTGTGGAGGAGCCTCTGCGCAACTTTGGCCGCTTCGATCGGGCAACGCGCGCGCAGAAAGTCCATGAGATGTTTGAACGCGTGGCGCTACCGCACGAGCTACTGACCCGTAAACCGCATGAACTCTCCGGCGGCCAGCGCCAGCGCGTGGCCATTGCGCGAGCGCTCATTCTGGAACCCCAGGTGCTGGTACTCGACGAAGCGGTTTCCGCCCTTGATGTGACGGTACAGGCGCAAATCCTGCGCCTGCTCGACACGCTCCAGCGCGAGCTCGGCCTGACCTATCTGTTTATCTCCCACGATCTCTCCGTGGTGCGGCAAATTGCCGACACCGTGAGCGTGCTCCACCACGGAAAGCAGGTGGAGTCCGGCCCGGTAGAACACATTTTTAGCCACTCCCGTGATCCTTACACGCGGGAGCTGATCGACGCCATTCCCGGCATGACGCACCGTACTCAACAACAGGAGATTTTATGACGTTGCATGACCCTTTGATTCCGGAAAAAGAGACGGCGTTACACGCTCACGACCTGCTCGACAGCCTGGCCGGGATTGCGCCGGACAGTGAACTGGCCGCCGCTCGCCAGACGCGGGAAGCGGCAACGCGCCATACCCAGGGTAGCTATGAGGCGCTTTTTTCCTCCCGGGCTGTACAGGGAAAGCTGACGCTCGCCGTGCGATTCTGGCTGGCGGCGCAGATTAGTAACTGGCTGCGGGACAGCGTACTGCGCCGCTATTACGAGCAACGCGGCAAAGACGTTACTGTCCCGAACGTGACCCCGGCGCTGAACGTGGCGCTGGCCCATGCCAGGACACTCACGCTACATCCCGTAAGCGCGCAGGCGACTGACTTACAGACCTTACTGAACGCCGGATGGTCAGAGGACGATATTGTGACCCTGTCGCAATTAACCGCCTTTATCAGTTTCCAGAGCCGCTTATTGCGTGGTTATCGTCTACTGGCAGGCCATGAGGTGGACATTCCACAGCCACAAGCCGTAACGGCAGGGGAGTGGCATACGCAGGCACAGACGCTTACGGGCAAACGGGCGCCGGTTGCCTTTACCCAGGCGGAGCTCGGCTGGGAGCCGTGGATTGCGGCAAAAGCGCTGCCTGATTTTAACGCCGACGAGCAGGCGACCCTGGCCCGTTTCGGCCATAGCGAGTCGGACTATTTCCGTCTGCTGGGGCGTAATCTTCCCGTGCTTGAGCAGCGTACGCTGACGGATAAAGGGATTTTCTATACCGCGTCGGGACTGCCACGCGCCGAGCGTGAACTGGCGGCAACCGTCGTCAGTAAGGTCAACGGCTGCATTTATTGCGCCTCGGTACATGCCCGTAAAGCAAGCCAGCTTTCTAAACAGCAGGAGGCGGTGCAACGTCTGTTGGATGTCGCCCCCGGTGGCGATTTGGCACAAGGACAGTCGCCACGCTGGCAGGCGCAGATCAATTTCGTTGCACGTCTCTCCAGCACGCCCGCGCAGGCCAGCGCGCAGGATGTGACGCAACTGCGTGAACAGGGGCTGAGTACCCTGGAGATTGTGGATCTTGTGCAATCAGCCGCGTTTTTCGCATGGGCCAATCGCCTGATGCTGACGCTTGGCGAACCTTACTGGCCGCAGGCGTGAGCCGTTAAAGAGAATATAAAGGATGATCCGCGACGATAAAGAGCGGATCATCCTTTCCCCCACCTTTATTTCCCGTTAATAGTTTAAATAGGTCAATTTCCGCAAATACTCCCTTTCGGAAATGTGTTTTTCAACTTTGCATATGTATTTTTCTTGTTTGTCTTTATAGACCCACCGGCAATATAGTTTTTTTAAAGAAATAGATGCCGCCGTTGTGCATTTATCAGGGATAGCCCGCTGCGAAAATATAATGATGATTGCCATTGAGAAAATCAGTAAAAGTTTTACTGGCGAAAAAATACTAAAAGAGGTTTCGCTTTCCATTAACGCAGGGGAAATTATCTGCATTATTGGCCCAAGCGGCTCGGGTAAAACGACACTGTTGCGCACGCTGAATTTTCTGGAACCCGCCGACAGCGGACAAATAAAAATTGACGACGCCATTGTTGATTGCGCCAAAGCAGGAAAAAAAGAGATTGAAAAAATACGCGCGAAAACCGCGATGGTCTTTCAATCCTGGAATCTGTTTCATAATCTCACCGCCTTGCAAAATATTACCGAAGGCTTGATCTATGCGCAAAAGCGCCCGCGTCAGGAGGCGGTCGCGACGGCTGAACGCCTGCTAAAACAGGTCGGATTGTTACATAAAAAAGATCACTATCCGAACAGCCTTTCTGGCGGGCAAAAACAGCGTATTGGCATTGCCCGTGCGCTGGCGATTAACCCGGCGGTGCTGTTGCTGGATGAACCCACATCGGCGCTGGATCCGGAGAAAGTCGGCGAGGTTCTGACACTCATTCAGGAGATTGCCGCGAACGGGCAAACGATGATTATCGTGACTCATGAAATGGAATTCGCCCGCCAGGTCGCTTCCAGAGTGGTGTTTATGGAAAACGGCGAAATCGTGGAGCAGGGGCCGCCGGAGCAGATTTTTGGCGCGGCGTTACACACGCGCACACAGGCGTTTCTTGCCCGACTCCGTTTCCACGCCTGAGGCTAATGTAATGAATCCACAACCGTTGTTGCGTTCCGACGATCTGCTATTGATTGTGCCGAAATTACTGGAAAACCTGCCGATCACCCTGGGGATCACGCTGGCCTCTTTATTGCTCGGTCTGGCACTTGGTCTGGTCGCTACTGTCTTGCAGTTTAGTCGCTCATCGTTATTGAGATGGCTGGCAAAAGCATACACCGATGTGCTGCGCGGTGCGCCGCTGGCGCTGTTAATCCTGCTCTTTTTCTTCGGCGGGAAACTGATTCTCTCAGCGCTGGAACTTCCTGCGTTATTGATCAGCGATATGACTTTTGCCATCTTGTCTATTTCCGTCGGCATCAGCCCTTATTTTGCCGAAATGATGCGCTCGGCATGGAATGCCGTGGATATCGGACAAAAAGAGGCGATACGCAGTTTGAATATTCCCTGGCACATGGGTATTGCGCGCGTTATTTTTCCGCAGGGGCTCATTATCGCTATTCCCAATTTCGGCAACCTTTTAATCAATCTGGTGAAGATGACATCACTGGTAAACATTATTGGTATTGTCGATATTTTTGGTCGAGCACAAAAAATCTCGCAAAACAGTTATGGTGCAAAGCAGGTCGCGGCGTTTATTAGCGTCATTCTCATCTACTGGTTGCTTAACATGATTATCTTTTATCTCACAAATCGTATTGAGAAAAAGTATCAATATTTACTGGAGTAAAAGACGACTATGTTTAGCCTCGATTTTATGCGGGATAATTTCACGTTTATATTAAGCGCGCTACCGGTCACGTTACTGATCACTTTTTTATCGTTACTATTTTCAACGTTATTAGGCGGTGTTTTTGCCTGGGTGATGATTGGTAATGTGCCTTACGTGAAATATCTGGTGCAGGTGTTTATCTCTTTCGGGCGCTCTATCCCCATGCTGGTAATGCTCTATTTTGTCTTTTATGTCTGGCCGTGGATTGCCAGCGGGCTTTGGGGCGGGCCGCAGGATACGCCGTTTAGTTACAAACTCTCACCGCTGGTGGCCGCCGTAACTGCTTTTTCCGTGGTGTTTAGCGCCTACTTTGCCGAGACTTTTCGCTCCGCGTGGAATGCCGTGGAAAAAGGGCAACGCGAGGCGGCATGGTCGATAGGGCTGAGCGGCTTTACCCAGTTTCGACGCATCATATTTCCGCAGGCGGCGGTATCCGCGCTACCTAACTACACCAGCGTCCTGATTGATCTGATCAAGGATACGTCACTGGTTTACACCATTACGGTGGTGGATGTGATGGCTAAGGCGAATATCGCCGCAGCGCGAGGTTTTCATTATGTGGAGGCCTATTGCATCGTTCTGCTTATTTATATTGCGCTCTGTCTGGTCCTTACCTGGATATTGCGACATATCGAGGTGTATCTCAGTAACCGGTGGAAAAGCCATGCACGTAAAGTGGTTCCATCTCACTCATTTTGGGGAAAGAAATATGTTCAAAAATAAGCTGTTGTTGGTAAGTTCACTGCTCCTGGCAATGAATATAACGGTGGCGCAAGCGGTCGAAAAAAGCCCTGATGCGCAAACTGTTGAAGTGGTGGTGAATGCCAACGGGTTCCCGTTTAGCTTTGTAGACGATAACAATAATATTACCGGTTACGACGGTGAGTTATTAAAAATCATTGATCAGAAGCTCACCGACTATAAGTTCCATTTTAATGCGGTCTCCCGCGATGCGATGATTGTCGGTCTGTCCACCGGCGCATACACCCTTGCGGCTGACCATTTTTATCTGACAAAAGAGCGTGCGGCGCAATACGCTTACTCCGGCCAGCCTTCGGGCATCAGCGACCTGCGTTTAATTGTGCGTAACAATGAAAACGACATTCATACGCTGGCCGATCTGGCGAGCGGCAAGAAGAAACTGGTACCGATTCATACATCCGATGCGCGTTATACCGTGATTGATAACTACAACAAAAAGCACCCTGGCCAGCAAATCAATCTACAGCCGAACGGTGAGCAGTCTGCGGCGGACATTTTCAAAGCCGTTGCTTCTGGTGAATATGATGCGGCTATCTATCCGATTGGTGCCTTACTGGCGTTAAACAAAGCGCTGAATCTGAACCTGAAAGCCTCCGAGTCTGTCGGCCTGTTCCCTAACGTCTATCTCTACAAAAAGAGTGCTGACCCGAAACTGATCAAAGCCATCGACACTGAGCTGGAAGCCCTCAAAAAAGATGGCACGCTCGCCGCGTTGTCTCGCAAGTGGTATGACGAAGACGTTTACGGCCTGCCGGGTGCAGAGAACGTCAAAGTGAACACCGACTGGGAATAATCATTCAAGGGGGGCTTCATGACCACATTAAAATGGGACCATGCCGTGCAGTTTGTTAACCAGCCGCAAGAGGCCATTGCCATCTTTACGGGGCAGAGGCTCAACGCGCTTGCCGGTGGGCGTCACCCTGGCTGGGGAACCTGGAATGCACTCAGCTATTTTGGGCTGACCTATATTGAATTTCTCGCCATCGTTGATCAGGCTGAGCTGGCGTCGGCACAGACCGATTTTTTGCTCTCCCGCGATGCGGCGCACCTGTTGCCGGAAAACCAGGCGCTGCATCGGGTGGCGCTGCGCACGGATGATATTGACCAGACGCATGCGCAATTGCGCAGCAAAGGATTACAGGTCTCGCCGATAGTCGATGGCCAGCGTAACGACCCGCAGGGCAATGTGATTAGCTGGCGCATCTTCACCATCGATGGGGATTTTAACGGCCTGCCTTATCCCTTTATTTTGCAATGGGGTGAGGACGATAATGCCCGGCTGGCGCGGCTACGTGCTCAGGGGCTCGACAGGCCACATCCCGCAGGCGAAGTGACATTACAGAGTGCCATTTTTGACGTGCAGGATCCGCAGGCTGTGCGAGCACACTGGCATAAGTTGTTCGGTTTCAACGAATCGCCGGAGGGGCTGGCGGTGGGCGAACAGCGCTTTATCTTTCGCCAGAGTACGGCTAATCGGTTAGTTGAACTGGTCTTTAACGTCTCTGACCCGGCGCTGAAAGGCTACCGTTTTCATGTAGGTAACGGCGAATATCGCTTTCAATAAGGAGAGGCGGCTCATGGCAAAAGTCCATTTTATTGGTGCCGGGCAAATGGCGGAGGCGATTATTCGTGCCTCTCTGTCGGCGGGAACACTCCGTTCGCAGGATATTTCGCTGGAGGATATCGACCCAAACCGTATTGCACTGCTCACTGAACGTTATGGTCTGGCGCCGGAGCGGCAGAACGGGCAACGGCTACACGAGGCTGCGCTGGTGGTACTTGGGATCCGCCCGCAGGATGATTTAGCAAGTGTCGCTGCGCGTATTCAGCCTCATCTTTCTGCCACAACGACGGTGGTCTCTCTGATTGCCGGGGTGACATTGCACCAACTGGAAGCGGCGTTGGGGACGGGAAAACCCATTGCCCGCGTTATCCCCAATACGCTTACTGACACCGGGTTTGGCTACAGCGGGGTGGTTCTGAATGCGCTGGCGAGCGCCGAACAGGTGGAACCTTTTCTCAACGGCTTTGGCAAAGTGCTCTATCTGCCGGAACGGCTTATCGACATCTTTACCGGCTTCGGTGTTGCCGGGCCGAACTACATTTATTACTTTATCGAGTCGTTTACCGATGCGGGCGTTCTGGCCGGTCTGTCGCGTGCGCAGGCAAGCGAAGTGGTGCTCGAAAATCTGCAGGGAGCGGTAGAGATGCTGCGCCGAAGCCAGAAACATCCAAGACAGCTTCTGGATATTAACAATTCGCCGGCAGGCGTCGGGATCCATGGGTTGTATGAACTTAACAACAGCGATTTTGCCGCAGGCCTGCAACGCAGCGTGCTGGCGGCGGTGAAACGTACCCGAGAGCTGGGTGAGGCACATTAAACGTAATCAGGAGCGATCGCTATGAAGAAAAAAAACACATTAATCCTCGCCGGGCTGCTCTGCGTGATGGGGGCATTGAGCACATCTGCGACCTGGGCTGTTACGCCTAAGTCCCCGCCTGCCTGGGAGGAGCGCTGGAAAAAATTACCGCGAACGCCTGCTCCTGTTGCCGCGCTGAAACCGGCATATGCCAGCGTCAACGGTATACAACTCTATTACGCAACGACCGGAGAGGGGAAGCCGGTGGTGTTACTCCACGGCGGTCTGGCTAATTCCGATTACTGGGGCCTGCAAGTCGCCGCGCTGGCAAAAGATCATAAGGTTATCGTGGTCGACAGTCGGGGGCATGGGCGCAGTACGCGCGACGAACGGCCTTACAGCTACGACTTAATGAGTGATGATGTGGTGGCGTTGCTCGATCACCTGAATATTCAGAAAGCGGATATTGTCGGCTGGAGCGACGGGGGGATTATTGGTATCGATCTGGCTATTCGCCACCCCACACGAGTGAACCGTATTTTTTCCTTTGCCCCTAACACCAAAACCAGCGGTGTGAAACCGGATACCGAGAAGAACCCGGTCTTTGCCAGCTATATCGAGCGGGCGGGCAATGAATATCGCAAGCTTTCCAAAACCCCGGACCAGTATGATGCCTTTGTCGATCAGATAAGCCATATGTGGGCAACGCAGCCCAACTGGAGCGATGAGGATCTTAAGAAAATCTCCAACCGGGTACTGATTGTCGACGGCGATCATGACGAAGCCATTGTGCGTGAGCACCTGGAATATATCGCCAATACGATTCCGAAAGCCGGATTGCTGATATTGCCGAACACCAGCCACTTCGCCTTTATTCAGGCACCGAAGGAGTTCAACGAGGCCATCCTGAACTTTATCGATTACAAGTGATATTCAGGCCGGGTAACCGGCCTTATTTTTTTCCCTTCTGAGTATGACCTTCCACTGCGGCCTGTTGAGCCCACTGAACAAAAAACTATGGTTTAACAAACCGTTGCCGATAACAGTTTCACTGAAACTCTATGAACAGGGAAAAGGTATAAATGAATCTGGCAACCTTTCTTGGTAAACAGGTGCTCGGCATATTGGCGGGTTACCAGCAGGACAACGTGGTTATTCATGTTTGTGGTGTTTTTATTCAGTCGGATAACAGCCTGCGGGTTTACTTCCCAAAAGGACATACGTTTTCGGCAGGGGATTTCGTTACCCTGCATCTGGATAACCGTTCGGGCGTTGATGAGTTCGATGCGGAAATCAGTGTATATCGCGCCTCGTATAAAGGCCGCGTTATTAGTCAGGAAGAAGACTGGGTGGTTGTCGCGCCACGGGAATGTCAGTTGATTCACGGAATGAGCGTCGTGCTTGAGATCCGGGAAGAGGGATATCAATTCCCGGCTGACAACAGGCCCGAACTGCCTGTGCCATTCACCACGCTGCGCAATATGCCTGAACCTGAATCAAAAGATGCGGTGAATAAAGTTGGCGTATTGATTACCATGGCCAACGAGCAGCCGCACACCACGGTGCTGGCGTTTTTATCGTCCGTCGATGATGATATTTTCCTTATTACCTTCCCGCAGATGTTCAAATCCAGGCTGCTAAAACGTAATCCACATTGTTTTTTTGCCATGGATGAACGTGCTCACTATACGTTTGAGCGGGCGATTGAATGGAACTACACCATTGTGGAAGGCGAGGCCTCTCTGGTGCCACCAGATAGCCCACTTTATGAGACCATTCGGGAAGCATTTATCCGCAAAAATCCCTGGGAAATGGGCTTCTTCCTGCAATCGGATGTTGAGATGTACCACATCAAACGTCGACAACTGGTGTGCTCAGGTTCAAGAGGAACGTTGCGCTAGTTTTGCGATGTTGTCATCGGGGTCTGAAAGCGCGAACACTTTCAGGCCTGTCCGGGGAAGAGAAGGGCTTTTGCGTTATGTGCTAAGGGCGTACTGCGGTACAAAAACGACGGTATACTCACCGGACGCGTCGATATTCCCTTCTGATAGCAGGGTGCCATGACCCCGATAAAAACGCTTTGTTTGTGTATTCTTTGCATCATTCTGCTCTCTCTTATTGCCAGTCTCATTCAGGCGATGCACCAACGTGAATCGCGGGTGCAGGAAGGATGGTGGGCCGCCAGGCGTGATTCTTCTGGCATGGCACCCGATGCCCGGCAAAATGCCCAACTGGCGATTGTTCAGGTTTATGCCGCGCCGACATGGGGCTGGAAAGGCGTGGTGGCCGTGCATCCATGGATTGTGTTTAAGCGTGCGGGTGACACGGAATACAACCGCTACGAGGTTGTCAGTTGGGGTGGCGGCGAAAAAGTGCGACGTAACCGCAATGCGCCGGATGGCTACTGGTACGGGGCGAAACCCCGTCTGCTTGTTGAACACCGTGGCGCTCAAGCCGAGGCGATGATCCCGCAGATTGAGGCGGCCATCGCCTCATACCCGTGGCCGGATACCTATCACGCCTGGCCCGGACCAAACAGCAATACGTTTGTTGCTCATATCGGACGTGCCGTGCCTGCTCTGAAACTGGATATGCCTGCTAATGCGGTGGGCAAAGATTTTCGCTCGCTGCGTAACCTCATCGGTTTACCCCCGTCCGGGCGCGGTATACAGGTGTCGCTGCTGGGTATCGCGGGCATGACCCTGGGGGCTGAAGAGGGATTTGAGCTTAACGTCCTTGGCCTGAGCATGGGGCTGGATTTCACGCCTTTGCGGTTGCGGCTGCCGTTTATTGGCGGGGTGGGGCGCGATAATCTGCAAAACAGTGAGCCGTGAGGCGCCAGGTAACTCACTGTCCTGGACGAATGGTGCGAATTGAAACCTTGCGCTATCGCCCGTAATCGGTGCGATGGGTAGACGCTTGCCGTCTACGGGAGTCGACCATAATTCCCGCTCTCAATATTGCATTGCCGCTTACACGCTGTTTAAAAATAGTTACAACATACTATCGTTTCGGGTTACCTCGCCATCCGTTGACCCCTTATCCGGGAAATGCCGTTTCTGCAGACGATTGCCGTCACGTTTGTTTAGAGATTACTACGCTTATTAAGAGTGATCTGCTTCTCAGGAAAGCTTCAAAAATTTATGTTTTGTTTAATGTGGGGACAGTAGTGTTTACCACCATTAAATAAAGACCTGACAGTAGACAGTGACGTTTATTTCAGGATGGCAAATGTATTATGAGGTGGTAGATGTTAAGGCTATTCATTGTGTGCTGGGCTATTGGGTGGGCAGCTTTCGTCCCGACTGATGCAGAGGCGGCCATTTACGGCGAACAGCGGATAGCGCAATGGTGGGACGGGTTTAAACAAGATGTGACCGAAACCTGGGACCATCCACAGAGTTATGATCTCTATTTACCTTTTCTCACCTGGCATAACCGCTTCACCTACGACAAAGAAAAAACGGACCGCTATAACGAGAGGCCGTGGGGCGGCGGTTTCGGTGTGTCCCGCTATAACGCCGATGGAAACTGGAGCTCATTGTATGCCATGGCGTTTAAGGACTCCCACAACAAATGGGAACCCATTATCGGCTACGGCTGGGAAAAGGGCTGGTATCTGGACCAAAACCGTGATTTTCGTCTGGGGCTTGGTTTGACGGCAGCGGTGACCGCGCGACAAGATTTCGCCAATTATGTTCCTTTGCCTGTCGTGCTGCCGCTGCTTTCTGCAAGTTATAAACAGGCCAGCGTACAATTTACCTATATTCCAGGCACTTATAATAATGGCAATGTCCTCTTCGCCTGGTTCCGCTACGGTTTTTAACCGCAGGCAGATTACGCAAAAGGATGAGAGTCGTGTATGTGAGCACTGCGACTCGTGGGAGAAAGCGCCGGTGTTTATCGGTATGGCGATAAACACGGGCTTTGACGCATAACCGATTGCTGCGCAAATTTCGACACATTGTTGACGTTGCATTGCGCTATGGAATGTTATTTTATAACAGTTAATGGCGGTTGCGGGCAGCCCGCATGTAGCGACTTATCAAAATGACGTCTTCCTTTTGAGGGCAATACCCTATGAAAATCAGTCAGATTTTAGCGATTTCGTTGTCGGTTGTTTCTGGTAGTGCGATGGCGTTTCAGGCGAAAGATAAAGATCCCGCTGAATTTTCCCGCCAGCAGATCCGTGGGGCAGAATTTGCTATCTATGATCAGGCCATCACTACGCAGGGAATGCCTGGCTTAAGCCTGGGGAGTTGCGCTGCCACACCGGTGAGCGGCTGTAATTGCCCGTTCTGCACCATGTTGCGCAGCCAGCGTGTCTGAGCCTTTAAGGTGAATGCAGTAGGTTCAGGCGAGTCTGTCGCGTCTGAACCCTCAGCCTTAGGCTGTCACAATACCCTTCCTGCCAGGCAGCCGTTATCTTCAACACATACATGTGTGGAAATATCGTCACCGTCTCATTTTGCGAGAACTCATTTCCGCGCTTTTACTACACAGCACATTGCGTTAAGCGTAATAAAATCGAGCCCCCTGTATTGCGCGAGGGCATCGCTAAAATGGGAATTATCACTGACAAAGTTTTGATTTGAGATTGCCTGTTTTACGCTTAGCGGTCTCTTTAAATCGCCAGAGCCCTGTTCCGCCTCACCCGGTTTGTTGAAGTAATATTTAAGACAGACCCTGTTCAATACGCTAAAAGGGAATGCCCGAAATGCTCACGGACGCTGGAATGAATATGGAGTGGTTGAACAGCTTGCTTGCCCATTTTGCATCGCACCCGATGCAGATGTTCGCGCTGCTGTTTATGGTGGCGTTTAGCAAATCCACGGTGCTCATCTCCACCGTGCTTCCCCCGGCGTCGGTGATGCTGGTCGCGGCGCTCTCCGCAAGTCACTTAAGCCTGCCGCCGATCATGGCGTGGCTGGCGGTCAGCGCAGGGGCAACGCTCGGTTCGTTGGTGAGTTACCATCTGGGCTTACTGATGACCCATAGCGACCGTTTTCATCGCGTGATGTCCCGGCATGAGGAGACATTGCTGCGCGTTCGCAGCAAGTTACAGCGCAATGGCGCCGTGGTGCTGTTTACGTCCCGTTTTATCGCCTTGCTGCGCTATCTCGTTCCGCTTGCGGCAGGAATGCTGCGCCTGAATCCGGGCAAAGTTTATGGCATCTGTCTGCTTTCGTCTGCCATATGGGCCGCGCTGTTTGTCGGGGTAAGTGCAGGTGTTAGTCTGTTCCTGCCGCTACTGTTTTGATGCGAAGCGAAAGAGGTTCCGCTCCGCTCAGATTTACAAAATCCAGGTGCCGCCATTCCCACCGTTCTGTGCTGAGGGTATCGCTGGATACAACGGCGTGAAGTAGCGTGAAGCGTTCGCCAGTGGCGGTTGCAACTGGCGATCCGGATATCAAACTATCGGGTAGCGAGAGGCGGGCGTACCGTTACGTGATGCGCTGAACAGCGCCAGACGCGCCTCTTCCCAACGCTGCCACAACTCAAGGTCTTCTACGGGGGGAATGGTCACCAGTTCCCCCTGATCCAGGCCTGCCAGCGCCGCGTCCACCAGATTTTCGGTGGTCATTACCGACCCCGCGGGCAATGAGTCCAGCGTCACGCCGGAGTGTCCCCAAATTTCTGTCGCCGTCGCGGCAGGCAAAACTGCCTGAATACGCACTGCGCTTTCGGCAAACTCCTCCTGCAAGCCACGGGTGAAATTCAGCACCCAGGCTTTGGTGGCGCTGTATACGGCGCTACCTGCCCGGGCGTGAAAGGCCAGTACAGACGCGATGTTGATGATGGTCCCGCGGTTTTGTTCAACAAAGCGTGGCAGGGCCGCCAGCGTCAGGCGCATCAGCGCCGTGGTGTTGAGTGTATTGAGCGCTTCATGTGAATCGGCATCTGAGGAGAGAAACGGCGCGAGATTGGCGGCCCCGGCATTGTTCACCAGCAGCTCGATGGCACTGTTTTGCCGTAACGTCTCTTCAATACGCTCAATGCCCTCTGTTTTGCTGAGGTCGGCAACCAGTGTCGTCACGTTGACGCCGTAGCGTTTTTCCAGCGCACTGGACAGCGCCTCCAGGCGGTCAGCGCGTCGTGCCACCAGCACCAAATCGTAATTGCGGGCCGCCAGTCTGTCGGCATAAACCGCACCAATGCCTGATGATGCGCCAGTGATAAGCGCGCTAATGCGTTGCGTAGCCATTCTCATACCTCGTTAAAACGAAAGGGGGATAAAAGGTTTTATAATGAAACCAAATCCAGCATGAGATATTTGGTTTTATAATGCAACCATTTAGCATGGCAAAATGTGCGATCCGGCGACGTGGGTTATTAACGCGTTGATTTATCGATATCAGGATAGCGGGGCGCGATCTCGTCGGGTTGCAGGACGCGGCCATCTTCTGCCAGCAGTTGTAATTTTTGCAACGGCTGGCGGTGCCGGGCATCAACGAGCACCGTACCCTGCTCATCCCCGGCAAAAAGATGCTCATTGCCCCATTGCGACAGGGCAACCAGCACGGTTTGCAGAGCGCGGCCTTTTGCGGTCAACACATATTCCTGCCACGCGCTGCCATCGGAGGCGGGCTGCAATTGCAGAATATCTTGATCGACCAGCAACTTAAGGCGCGTGGTGAGCATATTTTTGGCGATACCCAGACTTTTTTGAAATTCACCGAAGCGTGTCATGCCACGCAGCGCATCACGCACGATCAATAACGACCACCAGTCCCCAACCACATCCAGGGAACGGGCGACGGGGCAGGTGCTGGCTTCAAGACGGGTACGTTTCATATTCACTCTCCGGTTAATGGTTTTATTATAAAACTACTGAGCCCCGTGGGAAAGCGATGTTGTGGCAGGCCACTTCTGTGCCCTAATTCACTGCAAAGCGTTACAAATGTGTCACACTTTCTGTTCACCACTATCAGGATGAGGAAGTCAGGATGAAACAGTCTCTATGGACACTCGCGCTTGCCGCGCTGCTACCGTTCACCACAACCGCGCAGGCAGACACTGTTCCGCAGGGTTATCAGCTTGAACAAGTGCTGATTATGAGCCGCCATAACTTACGTGCGCCGTTGGCGAACAACGGTAGCGTGTTGGAACAATCCACCCCCAACAAGTGGCCGGAATGGGAAGTTCCGGGCGGGCAATTGACTACCAAAGGTGGCGTGCTTGAGGTCTATATGGGCCACTACATGCGTGAGTGGCTGGCCGGGCAAAAACTGGTGACCTCTGGCGAATGCCCGGCACCGGGAACCGTTTATGCCTATGCAAACAGCCTGCAACGTACGGTCGCGACCGCGCAATTCTTTATCACCGGCGCGTTTCCAGGGTGCGATATTCCTGTTCACCATCAGGAAAAAATGGGGGCGATGGACCCGACATTTAACCCGGTTATAACGGATGGATCCGCCGAGTTTGGCGAGCAGGCGATTAAAGCGATGGAGGCGCAACATCAGCACGATGCGCTGGGTGAAAGCTATAAATTACTGGAAAAAATTGTCCGCTATGACCAGTCACCTTCTTGTAAAGAGAAGCAGAACTGTTCACTGGCGACGGCCACCGATACCTTTAGCGCGTCGGTACAACAGGAGCCTGGGGTTTCCGGGCCGCTGAAAATCGGCAATTCACTGGTAGATGCTTTCACGTTGCAGTATTACGAAGGCTTTCCGTTGGATCAGGTAGCGTGGGGCGAGATCAAAACCGAGCAGCAATGGCGTTTGCTCTCGAAGATCAAAAATAGCTATCAGGATGCCCTGTTTACGTCACCTGATGTGGCGCGCAATGTGGCGAAACCACTGGTGAAATACATCGATAAAGCGCTAGTGACCGATGCGGCAAACACGCCGAAAGTGACCGTGCTGGTAGGCCATGATTCCAACATCGCATCGCTGCTGACCGCGCTTGATTTTGCGCCATATCAGCTTCATGACCAGTATGAACGCACACCGATTGGCGGCAAGATCGTCTTCCAGCGCTGGTATGACAGCGAGCGCAAACGCGAGTTGATGAAAATCGAGTATGTCTACCAGAGCAGCATCCAGTTGCGTAATGCGGAGGTGCTGACCCTGAAAGCCCCGGCGCAACGCGTGACGCTATCGCTGAAAGGCTGTCCGATTGACCGTGAGGGATTTTGCCCGCTGGAGAAATTCAATGCGGTTGTGAGCGCGGCGGCGAAATAAAAGAATCCCCCGCGCAGGCGGGGGAGAGTCTTATCAAACGTTTTGACGCTCAATCGTTTGTTCACCCCAGAAGAGCGAATCTTTGTCGGTTTTTTCGAAGGCGCGAATCAGAACCTCATCGCTGCCTTCTTCCCAAATTTTTTCGGCCAGCGCCTCGTCGTAACCTGCAACCTCGAAGATCGCTTCGGCAATTTCCGGTGAGGTGTTGCGTAAGCTGGCCCATTCCCCAACGTGATGGGCTTTTGTATCTTGATTAGGCATTCATCTCCTCCTGTGGAAGTTTAGCCGTTCAGTTTGACTGCCAGACCGGCAACATATTCACCCTGGTAACGGGCAATCGCCAGTTCTTCGGGGCTTGGCTGACGCGAACCGTCGCCCCCGGCGATGGTCGTTGCGCCGTAGGGAGTGCCACCGTGTACCTGAGAAACATCAAATAGCTCTTGCGCAGCGTAACCGATGGGCACAATGACCATGCCATGATGTGCAAGCGTAGTCCATGTTGAGGAAATGGTGTGCTCCTGGCCGCCGCCGGTTCCGGTAGAGCTAAAGACGCTAGCCAGTTTGCCGTAAAGCGCGCCGGAGGCCCACAGCCCGCCCGTCTGGTCAAGGAAAGTGCGCATCTGGCCGGACATATTGCCAAAGCGGGTCGGGGTACCAAAGATAATGGCGTCGTACTCGGCCAGCTCCTGCGGTGTGGCGACTGGCGCATTCTGTGTTTTCCCGCCGGCTTTCAAGAACAGTTCTGCGGGCATGGTTTCGGGTACACGCTTGATAACCACCTCTGCGCCTGACACTTTCTCTGCACCTTCTGCTATTGCATGGGCCATGGTTTCGATGTGTCCATACATGGAATAATAAAGCACCAGCACTTTAGCCATTTTCATCACTCCTCGTTTCGATGTTACCAGACGGCATTTTGCCGCGTTCTCTTAAGCGTATGCCCTGGTGGGCAGAGTGCAAATTTGAACGTCATTTCCTTGATTGATAACAATTTGCCCATGGGCGGGTAGCGGTTGCGGTTAACGGCATTTAAAACGCTGCCTAATTCTTTGCCGATGCTGCTCCCGGAAATAAAAAAGCCCCAACACCGGGGGATGAAGGGGCGAACACAATGTCAAGTTAGTTTACTTACCGCCACCGCGCAGGTTTCCCACCTTTGCGGTTTCGATGTGTTAATTCTACTTAAAGTGTTTATCAAGTCAATTAGCTATCATTGATTTGTCATTGTAAAGTCATGGATGGAATCTTTTTGATGACTTTTTTACTGCTTAGGCATCTGAAATTCGAACTTGTCTAAGGTGAGATCGCCTGCTTTCTGAATGGCTTGTGAAAGCTCGGCATAGAATTTTTCGAGACCGTACTCTTTGATTTGCAATAAGGTGGTTTGAATGGGTGCGCAAAAAACGTCAGCGTGACCAGCCGCAACTTTTTTATTGTTCGGCGGTAACTCACCCGTAATCGCTTTAAACCAGGTTCTTGTTGCCCCTTTAAGCGGCGTCGGTGCTTTACTGATGTCATCCTGGCCGATTAACACTTGCATGGTCGGGAATTGATTAGCGAGGACGGCATCCGAGAGATGTGAAAAGAACTGGCTGAACATTTCAAAAGAATTAAGGTCATGCACTTTTGGCTGAGTCGATAACCTGTTTTTATTGCCGATTCTACTTGCGGGGGGTTGAGTGTTAACGGCCGGCGTTGTGGTGTTAATGGTACCCAGTTGGAGATTAAACAGCAGGTCACAGTGAACTCTACGCTCGTTGACATCGGTAAATCTTTCGAGGAACTCTTTAATAAACTGCACAATCGTCTGGTCGTGCATTTCTTTGTTTTTAAGCCATGTTTCACGCATAAACTCACCTGGCTCCGGGTACCAGTCAGGCGTCTTCGTGAGAGGGGGCTTAATCTTGCCTTTGCCATCAAATTCGATGAACTCTTTACCATCACCAAACGCAAAACAGCAGTTTTTGAAATCGGGCATTAACTGACCATCGCGAAAAGCAATGGCGCCTTTAATCCAGTGAACCAACTCAGGGGTGATTGAGTAGGTTGTCTCTTTTGAATCACGCAAAACATGACTAAGATCGGCTGGTGTTTTTAAGCCTGGGTCAATACCCGAAATTTCAAGAAAGATGTGTGCCATTTTATAAGTTCCTTGTAGGTTTACCAGGCCACTATAACAAAGATGTTACTTTTCGACCAGTGAAGGGTAAGCCTGGAAATTGTGAAAAAAGATTACGTCTCGTTTTCCACAAAAAAGTGATGAGCCAAGATTAAAGAAAGTCACCACAATGGAACTCAAACAAACGTCTTTTCATTACACATTTTTACTGCCACTTTTGGCTGGCAGCTTCGTTGTAAGCGCTGGCTGCTTCCTCAATGGTGTCAAAGGTGCCCAGCGCTTTTAATTTGCCATTAACCTGAATATGCGCCCGAAAACGAGAACCTCGCTGAGTTACCCCTTTCACACCTAATTTGTTTCTTTTTCGATGCTGGCGGTAAGCCTGACTGGCTGCGCCAGTAGACTCGCGCAGATTGGCTATCCGGTTATCTCTTTCGCCACGCTCATTTAATATTGCACAACAGTGGTCAATCAAATCAGGTAATACGCCTTTCTCCAGCCACCATATCAGGCGATGCGTGCGATATAGGTTCTTCTGGAATCGAAAGCGTCGATAGCCGTTATGTACCAATACGCCTATTTCATCGCCGATTTTTACGCGTTTACCCGGGCTGACGGCCCAAAATACGCGGCCTTGTTCAGCATCGTATCGGATTAGCGGTTTGAGTTTAATGAAGGCTGCAATCTCATTCGCGATTTTCTGTTTCACACATTCATCCCTGTTAGCAGACATCTATAAAGTCAGGATAACCAGCTCAGAACAACCAATATGGCGATGATGACGCAAAAGGCTTTAAATGTCTTACGTGACTCGGCGTAAGCGGGATTCGTCACTGTGGTTCTGGTTTTGCCGCGCATTCTTCAATACTCTGAATGGATAAATGCCGGTAAATTTTTTTGCGCATTCCGACAAATAAAAAGGCTGCAAAAAAGCAGCCTCCAGGTACAGGGAACGATTTAATGCAAATATCCCTGAACCACACGATTTTTCAGAAGGGCAACCTTACCCGATTTGTACAACACCACCTGATAAAACCCCTGAGAATAAACATCACTTGTTTCGCCATGTTCATCCCGTGCTGCGGGTTTATCATCAATATAAACTTGCTGACCATCGATCCTGACGGTGACGCCATATCCTTTAACGGTCCGAGTCGCAGGTGCGGTATTGATATGGCAGTTGGGGATCTGTTTTTGCTGACCGGGGGTGAGGGCTATGCCTGCGTCGATAAATCGCCGCAGATCGTCGCAGGAAATAGTGTCCCGGTTTTTATGTGCCGCCTGGGCGAATTGCGTTGAATCATGATGATGTTTATATCCCGCCGCCGGTTCGACAGGGTAGAGCGCCTGAGCATTACGCATCGCCTGCGCTTGCGCCTGGGCGTTGATGCCGTTTTGACGGTTCTGTTCAGCGACATAGCATGCATCGCGTGAAATGCCCTGGGCCTCGCAATCATTCATACGTTGCGCAGCGCTTGTGCATCCTGCCAGAAAGGCCACCGGAACAAGTAAAAATAACTTTTTATTCATTATAATCAATAACCTTGCTAATCATATTAAAGGGTGGCGGTGTTCATTTTTGTGTTGCGATATCCGCCAGGGCTTTGTCGCAGCACTATCACGGAGTGCCTGCGTCTGTAATCGTTCAGCATGCGCAACGTTCAGTACTGGCGCCGCGAAGAAAGTCAGCGAAATGGCGCTTACCGGCAGTTGAATGTTTGCTCATGAGAAAGTAGTTTTACGTTTTTAAAGTCATTAATATGTCTTTTTATGTCGTGCATTTTAGACTTGTCTTTTATTTGGTCAAGTCTTTTTGATGCTTATTTTTATTGTCATTGAAAGACTTGATTAAGTCATTGAGTTGAAAGGGTGTGCTTAGTCTGCGGTATCACCGGAACGTTTGCTGTCTGTACCACGCTCTGGATGGCTGAACAGTATCGGTTGGCGCGGCATTGCGTTTATATCTGCGGGAGACAGCGGAGGGGATGTATATCGTTGATTATTATCACATTAATTAAAGATACTTTGCCTGTTGCAATTTGACACATTTTAAACGCAGCCGTTTTTTTAAAGCATAAGAGCGGCTTATCATTATGCTGCTTAAAAAATCAACGATTTGCCCGATTTCCTGTTGCAGGATATTACGATTCACTGGCTGATTAACCTTGCTCTACTAAGCTTAGTTTCACGTGGCGAAGACATCGGTACATTGGTGTCGCCGCGCGGTGAAAGAATCCTCTTTTACTGAATGCAGTATGATGTCTAATGTTTCACACAACCGGAGGTCAGAAATGGCAAACCATCGTGGTGGTTCAGGTAATTTCGCTGAAGACCGTGAAAGAGCATCAGAAGCAGGTCGTAAAGGTGGCCAGCATAGTGGGGGTAATTTTAAAAATGACCCACAACGTGCCTCGGAAGCTGGTAAGAAAGGGGGCAAAAGCAGTCACGGTAGCCGCAGCAGCTAGTACTCAGGTGTTGTGGTAACGGTTAATCCTTTTGACTGTTGCCGTCTGCTCGCCGCCGGGTTTTGCCCGGCGGTTTTTTTTTGAGTTGAAGAAACAGGCTGCAGGTCGCAAACTAGGCGGTTTCCGTTAACCGGTTTGTAACATGCGTACCTCGCGATTCCAGTTCTCCGTTAAACCTCAGGAAGCGCTCCTGATCCTCATCACCATGTTCTGGGGTGGGACATTCCTTGCTGTGCAATATGCGGTCACAATGAGCGGCCCGTTCTTTTTTGTCGGCCTGCGTTTCGCGACGGCCGCGCTGGCGGTGGCGTTACTCTCCTTTAATGTCCTCAAAGGTATCACCTGGCTTGAAGTTAAGGCCGGTGTCGCCATCGGTGTGGCGATTGCGCTGGGCTACAGCCTGCAAACCTGGGGGCTACAGTCTATTCCCAGTAGTAAATCGGCGTTTATTACCGCCATGTACGTCCCGCTTGTGCCGCTGTTGCAGTGGTTATGTCTGGGACGTATACCGGGGCTGATGTCCTGCATTGGCATTCTGCTCGCTTTTATTGGTCTGATTTTGTTGGCCGGGCCGGACGGCAACATGCTGGCGTTGGGGAAAGGCGAAATCATTACGCTGGTGGGCGCGGTGGCGATTGCCGCTGAGATCATTTTGATTAGCGCCTGGGCCGGGAAAGTGGATGTGCGTCGCGTCACCGTTGTGCAACTGCTGACAGCTTCGCTGGTGGCGTTCGCGGCCATGGCGCCGGCCGGAGAATCCCTTCCGGATATCTCGCCTGCGCTACTGGGGCTGGCAGCGGGGCTGGGCATTTTCAGCGCGATTATTCAGGTCACCATGAACTGGGCACAGCGCAGCGTCTCGCCAACCCGCGCTACGGTTATTTATACCGGGGAACCGGTGTGGGCGGGTATATTTGGCCGTATGGCGGGAGAGCGCTTGCCGCTACTGGCTATTCTGGGGGGCGTGTTTATTGTCGTCGGCGTGTTAGTCAGCGAGCTGAAATTAAAAAAGAAAACGGCGCCGATGAAAGCGCCGGAAACGACGGCTGAACCGGAGTCCTGATCAGCAGGCCGGGCGCATCAGCGTATGGTAATGACGATTAAACCACACCAGGCCCTCCGGGGCAGGGTGGTGGATGATAGCTTTAATCTCGCAAAAAAGAATATCGTGCGTCCCCACACTCACCACCTGATTGATATGGCAGTCAAATGAGGCCAGCGCCCCCTCCAGCCGTGGGCAGCCCGTTTCACCGGTTTGCCATTGCGCTGCGGCAAAGCGCTCCGCCATCGCCGTCTTCCCGCCAAATAAGTTCGACAGTCCCTCCTGACCTGCTGCCAGCGTATTTACGCACAGCGCCCGGTTATGATTAAACACCGGCCAGACCGATGCCGCGCGATTCAGGCAGACCAGAAGCGTAGGCGGTGAATCGGTGACGCTGCACACGGCACTGGCGGTAAACCCCGCCTGGCCGGCTTCGCCATCGGTGGTGATAATATTGACCGCTGCCCCTACACAGGCCATGGCGTCGCGGAATGTCTGTTGATTAATCGCCATCATCACCTCTCAAATAAGCTGGCAAGCGTCGTTGAACGCCAGTCGCGGCAGGCGGCCATACAGCTTGCTGGCATCGCCATAACCAATATTGACCAGCAGATTACTGCGCCAGGGGGTATCGCTGAAAAATGTCTTATCCACCAGCGCGCGGTCGAAGCCGGACATCGGTCCGGTATCCAGCCCTAAGGCCCGACAGGCAGCGATAAGATAAGCGGCCTGCATGCTGCTGTTACGAAACGCGGTCTCTTCTGCCAGTTGCGGGCTTGACGTAAACCAGCTTCGCGCGTCGCCATGAGGAAAGAGTTCCGGCAGTCGCTCATAGAATTCGGCGTCCCAGGCGACAATCGCGGTTACGGGCGCGCTGAGCGTTTTGGCCAGATTCCCACTCGATAATGCCGGACGCAGCCGCTCTTTGCCTTCCTCGCTGCGGATAAACACAAAACGCGCCGGGCTACAGTTGGCTGACGTTGGCCCCATTTTGACCAGTTCATAAATTTCGGCGAGTGTCGCATCGCTTACCGGTCTGTCCTGCCAGCCGTTGTGGGTGCGGGCGTCATAAAACAGGGTATTCAGCGCGCTTTGGCTCACGGCTTCACTCATAACAACTCCTTTTCGGCAATGGGCAGTAAGGTTTCCAGCCCGCTGAGTAACAGGGTATTAAAGGCGTCACTGTCGGTGACATTACAGGCGTGCCCACCGCGTTCCATCAGCCGGATTTCACTATGGGGTAACGCGTCGTGCAGCGTTTGCGAACAGGTCCAGGGCACCAGCAGATCGTCCCGTGAACAGATAATCAATACAGGGCAGCGGATCTGCGCTGCCGTGGCGCTAAAATCGGCGCGTTTCAGGGCGTTCAGGCGCCGCAGCAGGTTATGCTCGCCCTGAAAATGGGCCAGGGCGAGGGCTTCTTCTGCCTCCATGCGCGGCGCGTGCTCCTCCAGCCAGTCAGCGGGGTAAAGAAACAGCGGCTGCGCCTCAATCCATGCCTGTGCGCCGCCGGCCTGCAATAAGCGCTCGCGGACGTGAAAACAGCGGCGGGTGTGATCGCTCAGTTGTAGCCAGCCATTGACCAGGACCAGCGCGCTGATGCTATGCGGGTAATCCTGCGCCATTTGTAACCCGACCAGTGCTCCCAGCGCGTGGCCAACCACGCAAAAACGGTCAATGCCCGCCTGTTGCAGGGCGCTCAGCAGTTCTGCGGCCATATCGGCGATACGGTAGCCATCCGGCAGTGTCGCCGGGTTATTGCCGGTGCCGCATTGATCGTAGCTGACCACCTGATACCGGGTTTGCAGGGCCGCCGTTTGCGCCAGCCAGTAGCTGGCATTGCCGCCAAGTCCGGCAATCAACACCACCACGGGTGCGCCCGCAAAGGGCGGTTCACTGAGGATCAGTTTCATGCAAACCTCACTTTGCGATATGCGCGACGGTGGCGATTTCGACCAGTGCCTCCGGCTTGACCAACCCGCACTGGATACAAAAACGGGCGGGTTTATCGCCGGGGAAGAACTCCGCATAAACTTCATTAATCGCGGCGTAATTTTTCCAGTCGGTGATAAAAATACTGTTGAACGTCACGTCCTCCATCGAGCCGCCCGCCGTTTCGATAACGGTGCGGATCGTCTCCAGCACGTGACGGGTTTGCGCCTTTGGGTCGCCGGGGTAGACCACATTATTTTGCTTATCAAAGGGTAGCGTCCCGGAGACATAGACCACGCCATCTGCCAGCGTACCTGGCACAAACGGCGCAATCGGGGTGGTGGTTCCGGGAGGAATAATGACCTGTTTTGGCATGGTGTTCTCCTTAAGCAATTTTGACCCGAGGCTGAGGGGAAAGGGCGTTGCAGAATGTCCCGACATCGCTGACCCAGCCAAAGAACGTTTCGATGTTAAAAAGCGCGGCCTGTTGTGCGAAAGCGGGGCCAGCCTGGTGGGTGGCGTCTTCCAGAACCACGCCGAAATATTCGAGGAAAAAGCCGTCGCGCAGTGTCGACTCCACGCAAACATTGGTGGCTATACCGGTAAACACCAGATGGCGGATGCCACGGCTGCGCAAAATGCTATCCAGCGGGGTGTTGAAAAAGCCGCTGTAGCGGGACTTCGGCAGCACAATATCGCCGTCCTGCGGCACCAGCTCATCCACTAACTGGTAATCCCAACCGCCTTTCGCCAGCAGTTTGCCCTGTAACTCAGGACGTTTGCGCATGGTCTTAAGCGCGTTGGACTTGTGCCAGTTCGGCGAGCCCGGACCGCCGGCTTCCACATACTGCTCATCCCAGCCATTCTGGAACCAAATAATGAGCATGCCCGCTTCGCGCGCGGCGGCAACGGCGGTTTGAATCTTCTCTATCACCGGCGCGGTGGCGGAGACATCAAACCCCGCCAGGTCGAGGTATCCCCCTTTTGTGGCATAGGCGTTTTGCATATCTACCACAATCAGCGCGCTCTGCGCCGGGTCGAAGCGCAGCGAATCGGGACGGGCGTCAAGCGTTATCATCAGGCGACCTCACGGGTAGGGGCAGGGATCTGGCTGCGGCAGTTCATCAGTGGCTGGATACGCTCACCGAAGGCCTCAATGCCAGTCAGAAAATCATCAAATGTCAGCAGCACGCCATCGGTACCTGGAACAGTTGCCACCTCATCAAGCAGACGCGCGACGGTGGCATACGAGCCAACCAGCGTCCCCATATTGATATTGACGGCGGAGGTGGGGTCAGCCATCTGGCGCACGTTGGTATCGCTGCCGGAGCGGGTATCTTTCTGGCTTTGCTCGGTCAGCCACGCCAGCGCTTCGTCATCAGCCCCTGCCTTGTAGTGTTCCCATTTAGCGCGTGCGGCTTCATCGGTTTCATCGGCGATAACCATAAACAGCACGTACGAGCCCACGTCGCGTCCGGTTTTTTGTGCCGCCTCGCGCATCCTTTCAGCGGTAGGCGCAAATGCCGTTGGGGTGTTGACCCCTTTGCCGAAGCAGAAGTTGTAATCAGCGTATTGCGCTGAAAACGCCATCCCGGCATCGCTTTGCCCGGCGCAAATCACTTTCATGGGTTGCGACGGCTGCGGGCTGACGCGACAGTCATTCATGGTGAAAAACTCACCTTTGAAATCGCTTTTCCCGGTGCCCCATAAATCGCGCAGTACCTGGACATATTCGGTCAGGTAGTCATAACGGCGCGAAAAGTACTCATCGCCGGGCCAGATGCCCATCTGGTCGTATTCCGGCTTTTGCCAGCCGGTGACCAGGTTGACGCCGAAACGACCGCCGGAAATGGAGTCGATGGTGGAGGCCATGCGCGCCACGATGGCGGGCGGCAGCGTTAAGGTAGCGGCGGTGGCGTAGATCTGAATCCGCGATGTCACCGCAGCCAGTCCGGCCATCAGGGTGAAGGATTCCAGATTGTGATCCCAGAATTCTGTTTTGCCGCCAAAACCCCGCAGCTTGATCATCGACAGAGCAAAGTCGAAGTGATAATGCTCGGCCTTTTGCACAATCGCCTTATTGAGTTCAAAGGTCGGTTTGTATTGCGGCGCATGGGTAGAAATCAGCCAGCCGTTGTTGCCAATCGGAACGAAAACACCAATTTTCATCTCGTACCTCGCGTTGTCGGTTGAACGTCGGGCGTGGCGTTGCATCCTGCACTCTCCTGTGAGCCTCGCATCAACGATTTAGCAAAGGAGATGCCAGTTTTGAAAACTGCATTGTTATTAGTGTGTTAAGCAAAAGTTGACGAAATGCAGATTAAAAAAGTGGACTAAATGGTCAAAAACAGTGCACAAAAAACAGGCGCTCTTGCGCCATGGCTGTGCAGGGGTCGAGTCGGCTCGCGCCATTTGATATGCTGAGAAAAATCAATAAGGAGAAAAAGATGGCGCAGGATACGGCGAAAAAAGCGGGCAAGCGGACGCAGGCGGTGAACGAGAAAAAAGAGGCCATTCTGGCTGCGGCGCTTGAGACCTTTTCCCTGTATGGCATTCACGGTACGCGCATTGAAAAGGTGGCGGAGCGAGCGGGGGTGTCAAAAACCAATCTTCTCTACTATTACCCTTCCAAAGAGGCGCTCTACCTTGCCGTGTTGCGCCACATCCTTGCTATCTGGCTGGCGCCGTTAAAAGCGTTTCGTGAGGACCTGACCCCGCTGGTGGCGATTGGGGAGTACATTCGCTTAAAGCTTGAAGTTTCGCGTGATAATCCGCAGGCGTCACGGTTGTTCTGCATGGAGATGCTGCAAGGCGCGCCGGTGCTGAAAGAAGAGCTGGAAGGATCGCTGAAAGCGCTGGTGGAAGAGAAATCGGCCATTATTGCCGGTTGGGTAGCCAGCGGCAAACTGGCACCGGTCGACCCGCATCATCTTATTTTTATGATTTGGGCCTCAACCCAGCATTATGCCGATTTCGCCACGCAGGTAGAGGCGGTGACCGGCACAACGTTACAGGATGAGGCCTTTTTTCAGCGCACGGTAGAAAACGTGCAGCGGATGGTGACCGAAGGCATCCGCGTGCGTTAGTTGGCGGTCGGGAAAGGGCAGCTCAGATCACCCTCACCGCACTGCAGGAGAGACGAAAGCCAGGCTTCGCGCTCGTTCGTTTTATCGGTCATGCACTGGTTGATGACCATAGGCTGCGCGCTGCCTTGTTCGGAGCCGGAGCCGATAAACGCACAGTCGGCATCGCGCAGGGCAATCCAGTTTTTCTGCGCTTTTTTCAGTAAGTCACGCTGTTGTGGCGTGGCGCGTTTGAGTGCCGTCTGCCAGGTCTGGTTGAGCTTTTTGTCCGCCTTGTCGTATTGATCGGCGCTACACATGTTCATTTCTGTCTGCGAGATAGCGTTGTCGCAGTCCTCCGCCAGTGCGCTGGCGCTGACCAGCAAAACCACCCCTGCAATCAATAAACGTTTCATATTTTCTCCGTATAAAAAAATGCCGGATAGCATTGTGCATATCCGGCATACGGTACTACGGCTTCGCGCTGAATTGTAGCCCCGACATTCAGTACATTATCAGCGAGTTTTGCGCCCTTAGCCGATGGTCATCAGGCTGGCATTGCCGCCTGCGGCCGCGGTGTTGATACTCAGCGAACGCTCCAGCCATAAACGCTCCAGCAAAATGTTGCTCTCACCACGGGCAAAACCCTGTACCGAGATGATGGCGCCATCGCGCGTCGCGATATGTCCGCACAGTTCACGTAGCTGATCGGAGTCACCGTGATAGATAACCGCATCAAATGGCTGTGAAAGCAGGTTATCGAGCGTGGCCAGCGTGATCCTGGCGCTGACACTCTCCGGTAATGCGTTATGCAGGGTGCGGTGAAGCTCATCATCTGGCCACAATACCCGACAGCCGCTGGCGAGGGCTGCCGCAAGCTGTGTCAGGCTATCTTCTGCGTTGTCGGCCATGCAAAGAACCGACTCGCGGGGCAGCAGCGTCCAGGTATTGCGTTCACCGGTAGGGCCGGGGAGTACGCGCTGGATCCCGGTCTGGGCCAGTTCGCCAAACCGCTGGCAAATAGCCTGCAATGCCGGTTTATCCTCTGCCCATTGTGTCAGCGCATCCAGCGGCTGGATCAGGCTCGGTTTAAGCTGTGCATCAAGCGGGAAGCGGGCATCGTGACGCGACAGCGTCTGCTTGATGGCCGTTTCCGGGCGGCTGGCGAGCAGGCGATAAAGGTACAGCGGTCCGCCAGCCTTAGGCCCGGTGCCAGATAGCCCCTCGCCGCCGAAGGGCTGTACGCCCACGACCGCGCCGACCATGTTGCGGTTCACGTACAGGTTGCCGACATGCGCGCTGCCGGTCACCTGAGCGATAGTCTCATCAATGCGGGTGTGAACACCCAGCGTCAGGCCATAACCTGCGGCATTAATCTGACTTACCAGTTTGTCGAGATCGTTGCGGCGGTAGCGCACCACGTGCAGCACCGGACCAAAGACCTCTTTTTTCAGCTCGTCCACACTCTCCAGCTCAATCAGCGTTGGCATTACAAAGGTGCCGGTTCGCCATTCACGGGCATCAAGGGTGTTTTCATGGGCCGTCTGGAACACCGGGCGACCTTTCTCGCGCATTGCCTGAATATGTTTCTCAATATTCTCTTTGGCTTCGCGGTCAATCACCGGACCGATATCCGTTGTCAGGCGTCCTGGATTCCCCATGCGACATTCCGCCATCGCGCCGCGCAGCATGGTGAGGGTATGTTCGGCAATCTCTTCCTGCAGGCAGAGTACGCGCAGTGCCGAACAGCGCTGTCCGGCGCTATCAAAGGCCGAGGCGAGCACATCGACCACCACCTGCTCGGTCAACGCAGAAGAGTCGACAATCATTGCATTCAGCCCGCCTGTTTCGGCGATAAGCGGCGTCGGACGCCCTTGTGCATCCAGTCTTGTGGCAATATTGCGTTGCAACAGGCTTGCCACTTCCGTAGAACCGGTGAACATCACGCCGCGTACGCGGTTATCTGACGTCAACTGCGCGCCTACGGTTTCGCCCCGGCCTGGTAGCAGTTGCAGCACGCCCGACGGGACGCCCGCTTCTCGCAGAATAGCGACGCCCTGTGCGGCAATCAGCGGTGTCTGCTCTGCCGGTTTTGCCAGCACGGTGTTACCGGCCGCCAGCGCCGCCGCGATTTGCCCGGTGAAAATCGCCAGTGGGAAGTTCCACGGGCTGATACAGACCACCGGACCCAGCGGGCGGTGGGTTTCGTTAGCAAAATCTTCCCGTACCTGGCCTGCGTAATAGCGCAGGAAATCGACCGCTTCACGGACTTCAGCAATCGCATTGCTGAATGTTTTGCCTGCTTCGCGTACCAGGATGCCGAGCAGTGTCTGCATCTGATCTTCCATCAGTACCGCCGCACGTTCGAGGATCGCCGCGCGCTCCTGGGGCGGGGTGGCAAACCAGATAGGCGCGTTATTCACCGCACTTTCCAGCGCGCGCGCCACTTCACTGCCGGAGGCTTCCCGAACATAGCCAACAACATCTTTCGGCTCTGCCGGGTTGAGCACGGGCTCCATTTCACCTTCCGCTACCGGGGTTTCCAGTAACGGTTTGGCCTGCCATTTCTGCGTCGTGCTGTTGAGCAGGGAAGAGGAGAGGGAGGCCAGTCGATGTTCATTGGCCAGATCCAGCCCTGCTGAGTTGATACGCCCCTGTCCGTACAGCCAGCGTGGCAGCGGGATTTTCGGATGCGGCAGGCCAACATGGCCTTCTTGTGTCGCCAGTTTCTCTACCGCCAGCACCGGGTCGGCCACCAGTTCATCGATCGGCAGCGATGTATCGGCAATACGGTTCACAAAGGAGGTATTGGCGCCGTTTTCCAGCAGGCGACGCACCAGATAAGCCAGCAAGGTTTCGTGGGTGCCCACCGGAGCGTAGATGCGGCAAGGGCGGTTCAGCTTGCCGTCAGAGATTTTACCGACCACCTGCTCGTAGAGCGGCTCGCCCATGCCGTGCAGACACTGGAACTCGTATTGACCCGGATAGTAATTTTGCCCCGCCAGTTGATAGATAGCGGCCAGAGTATGGGCGTTGTGGGTGGCGAACTGCGGGTAAATCAAATTCGGCACGGCGAGCAATTTTTTCGCGCAGGCCAGGTAGGAGACGTCGGTATAGACTTTGCGCGTATAGACCGGATACCCCTCCAGCCCTTCCATCTGCGCGCGTTTGATCTCGCTATCCCAGTACGCGCCTTTCACCAGACGGATCATCAGACGACGGCGACTACGTGAGGCCAGATCCGTCAGGTAATCGATGACGAACGGACAGCGTTTCTGGTAGGCCTGAATGACAAAACCGATGCCGTTCCAGCCCGCCAGTTCTGGTTCGAAACAGAGCTTTTCCAGCAGATCGAGAGAGATTTCCAGCCGGTCGGCCTCTTCGGCGTCGATATTGATGCCGATGTCATACTGGCAGGCCAGCAGCGCCAGTGATTTCAGGCGCGGGTAGAGCTCGTCCATCATTCTGTCGTACTGGGCGCGGTTGTAGCGCGGGTGCAGCGCAGAGAGCTTAATGGAGATCCCCGGCCCTTCATAAATGCCGCGGCCATTAGAGGCTTTCCCAATCGCGTGGATCGCCTGCTGGTAAGAGACCATGTAGGCCTCAGCATCGGCAGCGGTCAGCGCGGCCTCACCCAGCATATCGTAGGAGTAGCGGAACCCTTTTTCTTCCAGTTTGCGGGCGTTAGCCAGCGCTTCGGCAATGGTTTCCCCGGTGACGAACTGCTCGCCCATCAGGCGCATCGCCATGTCCACCCCTTTGCGGATCAGCGGTTCGCCGCTCTTGCCGATAATGCGGTTAAGCGAGTGCGACAGGCTGGCTTCGTTGTGGGTAGAGACCAGTTTGCCGGTAAAGAGCAGGCCCCAGGTGGCGGCATTGACGAACAGCGAGGCGCTACGGCCAATATGCGATTGCCAGTTACCATTGCTGATTTTGTCGCGGATCAGCGCATCGCGGGTGGCCTTATCAGGAATGCGCAACAGCGCCTCTGCCAGGCACATCAGGGCCACCCCTTCTTGCGAAGAAAGTGAAAATTCTTGCAACAAACTCTGTACCATACCCGCCCGGCCGGACGCGGTCTTTTGGTTACGCAGCTTCGCCGCCAGTTGGCTGGCTAACTGCTGGGTATTTTCGGCAATCGGCGGCGCAAGACGCGCCTGCTCAAGCAGCATGGGAACCGCATCCGTTTCCGGGCGACGCCAGGCGGCGGTGATAGCGGCACGTGAAACCGACTGCGGCAAAATGTTTTCGGCGAATTCGAGGAAAGGCTGGGCACTTTCATCAGCGCTGCTATCGGCTTCATCGCTTTCGGTGTACTGACCCGCATGGGTCGCAGGCAATTCTGGAATTATTTCGTTATTTTCGAGTTTTTCCAGGTAGCTAAAGATGGCCTGCTTAATCAGCCAGTGTGGTGTGCGGTCAATCGATGCAGCAGCGGCTTTCAGTCGCTCACGCGTCGCATCATCAAGTTTAACGCCCATGGTGGTGGTACCCATGTTTTTCTCCTGCAATTTTTGTTGTGTGCAGACTATCCGTCATGTTGCAACTTTGTGCAACCTTGTTAAATGTGACTGGGTTAACAAGGTCAATATTGAACGATAAGTTAATTGTATGTAACTGGAATTGGCATACTGAATTACGGTTAAAGGCGAGTGAATTTGCGGTAGATAACACTTTTTTAAGGTGCAACCTTTGAAAGTGTGACATGGTGCAACCTGGTGGAAAATAATGACGGTTTCGGGATGAAATTAATGTAAATGCTGTGTTAAATCATTTGTGAATAACCGGGGCTTCCGGCAGGATACGGTCGCTTCATAACAACAATCACATCGCTACCCCGTTCCGGTGGTGAAGATAACGGGTAAATCCTGGAGACTTTTATTGATGGCAATTAGCACACCGCTGCTGGTGACCTTTTTCATTTATATCTTTGGCATGATTCTCATCGGGTTCTTTGCCTGGCGTTCAACGAAAAACTTTGATGACTATATCTTAGGTGGTCGTAGTCTGGGCCCGTTAGTGACTGCGTTATCCGCAGGGGCATCGGATATGAGCGGCTGGTTGCTGATGGGGCTGCCCGGCGCCATTTTTATCTCGGGTATTTCAGAAAGCTGGATCGCCATTGGCCTGACGCTTGGCGCGTGGGTCAACTGGAAGCTGGTCGCAGGCCGTCTGCGCGTGCATACCGAGGTCAACAATAATGCCCTGACGCTGCCGGACTATTTTACCGGCCGTTTTGAAGATAAAAGCCGCCTGCTGCGTATTATCTCGGCGGTCGTCATTCTGGTGTTCTTCACTATTTACTGTGCCTCCGGCATCGTGGCGGGCGCGCGTCTGTTTGAAAGTACCTTCGGCATGACATACGAGCACGCGCTATGGGCGGGTGCGGCGGCAACCATCATCTATACCTTTATCGGCGGTTTCCTGGCGGTAAGCTGGACCGATACCGTACAGGCGAGCCTGATGATTTTCGCCCTGATCCTGACCCCGGTGATTGTGATCCTCTCCGTAGGTGGCCTTGCGGACTCGCTGGAAGTTATCAAGCAGAAAAGCATCGAAAATATCGACATGCTGAAAGGGCTGAACTTCGTTGCCATTATTTCGTTGATGGGCTGGGGGCTGGGATATTTCGGTCAGCCGCATATCCTGGCGCGCTTTATGGCGGCGGATTCCCACCACAGCATCGTCCACGCCCGCCGTATCAGCATGACCTGGATGGTCCTGTGCCTTGCCGGGGCCGTTGCCGTGGGCTTCTTCGGGATTGCCTATTTTAATAACCACCCTGAACAGGCTGGCGCGGTCAATCAGAACGCAGAACGCGTGTTCATTGAACTGGCACAGATTCTGTTTAATCCGTGGATTGCCGGGGTGCTGCTGTCAGCGATTCTGGCGGCGGTAATGTCCACCCTGAGCTGCCAGTTGCTGGTGTGCTCCAGCGCACTGACAGAAGATTTCTACAAAGCGTTCCTGCGTAAAAATGCCGGGCAGACAGAGCTGGTCTGGGTTGGCCGCGTGATGGTGCTGCTGGTGGCGCTGGTGTCCATTGCGCTGGCGGCGAACCCGGAAAACCGCGTGCTGGGCCTGGTCAGCTACGCATGGGCAGGCTTTGGCGCGGCGTTTGGCCCGGTGGTGCTGTTCTCGGTCATGTGGTCAAAAATGACCCGCAACGGCGCACTGGCCGGGATGGTTATCGGTGCGGTCACCGTTATCGTCTGGAAGCAGTTCGCCTGGCTGGGGCTGTATGAAATCATTCCGGGCTTTGTGTTCGGTAGTCTTGGCATTGTGGTGTTCAGCCTGCTGGGTAAAGCACCGTCTCGCGCGATGCAAGACCGCTTCGCCGAAGCAGACGCACATTATCACTCTGCGCCACCGACACGCTTGCAGGCCGACTGATCCCTCTTGCTAAACCCGCTTCGGCGGGTTTTTTCTTGATATAACAGTGCATTTACGCTCTTATCACATTGCTTATAACAATGAGGATAGCAAGATGAAGATAAAGACAGGGGTTACTGCACTGGCGTTCGCGGGTTTACTGGCAGGCTGCGTCGCACAGCCGGCAAAACAGGCGCAGCAGCCCGCCCAGAGCTGCAAAGCAGACAATCAGATGCAACAAACCACGCTCTATTTCGGCTTAAGCCGCCCGGCAGGGAAAGATGTCACCGCACAGGAGTGGCAGCAGTTTGTCGATACGGACGTGACACCGCGCTTTCGTGATGGCCTGACGGTGTTTGACGCGCGCGGACAATGGCTGGGTAACGACGGCAAAGTGGCGAAGGAAGCGAGCAAAGCGTTAATGCTGATTCACGGGAAAGATGCCGGAAGTGAAAACAATATCGAAACGCTGCGCACGCTCTACAAAACCCGTTTCGGGCAGGAGTCTGTGATGCGGGTTGATCAGCCGGTTTGCGTACAGTTCTGATAAAAAAAACGGCGGGTGTGAAGCCCGCCGTGAGAATTAAAGCACAACGCCTGCAAAAGCGGCGGAAAGCAGACTCACCAGCGTTGCACCATAGACCAGGCGCAAACCAAAGCGTGAGACGACATTCCCCTGCTGCTCGTTAAGTCCTTTAATGGCGCCCGCCACGATGCCGATAGAGGCGAAGTTGGCGAACGACACCAGGAAGACGGAGAGGATCCCAAGCCCGCGCGGCGTCATTTCAGCGGCAACTTTCTGCAGTTCGATCATCGCCACAAACTCGTTAGCCACCAGTTTGGTCGCCATAATGCTGCCCGCATGCAGGGCATCGGAAAGCGGAATGCCGACCAGCCACGCCAGCGGGTAGAACACATAGCCAAGAATTTGCTGGAAGCTGATGCCAAACAGGGCAGAGAAGAGGGCATTGACCGCGCTAATCAAGGCAATAAAGCCAATCAGCATGGCCAGGATAATCATCGCCACTTTGAAACCGGCCAGAATATATTCCCCCAGCATCTCAAAGAAACTTTGTGATTCGTGGAGTTTTTCCAGCTTAATTTCCGGTTCGGCTTCCGGGCGCGTCGGGTTAATGACTGACAGAATAATAAAGGTGCTGAACATATTAAGGATTAACGCCGCCACCACATATTTGGCATCCAGCATCGTCATATAGGCGCCGACAATCGACAGCGATACCGTCGACATCGCGGTTGCGGCCATAGTGAACAGACGACGTGAGGACAGGTCGGCCAGAATCCCTTTGTAGGCAATGAAGTTTTCCGACTGGCCAAGGATCAGCGAGCTGACCGCGTTAAACGACTCCAGCTTGCCCATGCCGTTGAGTTTTGACAGCAGCGTGCCGATAAGACGAATAAAAATCGGCAGAATACGCCAGTGCTGCAAAATACCGATCAGCGCGGAAATAAAGACGATAGGGCACAGAACGCCGAGGAAAATAAACGCCAGCCCTTTTTCACTCATCCCACCAAAGACAAAGTTGGTGCCTTCACCTGCAAATTTGAGCAGTGTTTCAAAAAAGCCAGAGACATATTTAATTAGCGTCAGTCCGCTTTGCGCATGCAAAAAGAACCATGCCAGCGCCAGTTCAATAACCACTAATTGCAGAATAAAGCGCACGCGAACTTTGCGGCGGTCAAAGCTGGTGAGCCATGCCAGAGCCAGAATGACGACCAGCGCCAGCAGAAAATGTAGGAAGTTGATCATGTCGAAAATTGTGCAGGTAATTGGGGCGCTCATTTAGCCACAGCCCGTATACTCAGTAAACAAAAAGTTAATGATTTGTAAGCTAACTTTTTGCCATATACCTTCTGATTCTGCATAACAGCCGTTTCGCTGAGCCTTAGTTTGCGACCCGGTTACATCCTTTCATTATTCAGATTAATTTTCGCTTGAGTTTCTTTTTTCCGTAATGATAATCACTATCAAAGAAATTTACTTTTCTTTTCAGCAATTGACCATTGATGACAGCAGAGGCGTCCGCATGTTTGTTCCATTTCTCATTATGTTACGTGAAGGCCTCGAAGCGGCACTGATCGTAAGTTTGATTGCCAGTTACCTCAAGCGCACTCAGCGCGGACGCTGGATTGGCGTGATGTGGATTGGTGTCTTCCTCGCCGCGGCGCTATGTCTGGCGCTCGGCATCATCATTAACGAAACCACTGGTGAGTTCCCGCAGAAAGAGCAGGAGCTGTTTGAAGGCATTGTCGCGGTGATTGCCGTGGTGATACTGACATGGATGGTCTTCTGGATGCGCAAAGTCTCCCGCAACGTCAAAGTGCAACTGGAGCAGGCGGTGGATAACGCCCTCGCCAGCCGAAACAACCATGGCTGGGCGCTGATCATGATGGTCTTCTTCGCGGTGGCGCGCGAAGGGCTGGAATCGGTCTTCTTTCTGCTGGCGGCATTCCAGCAAGATGTGGGGATCTGGCCGCCTGTGGGCGCGGTGCTTGGGCTGGTTGCGGCCGTGGTACTCGGCTTCCTGCTCTACTGGGGCGGCATTCGTCTGAACCTCGGTGCGTTCTTCAAATGGACCAGCCTGTTTATATTGCTGGTTGCGGCAGGTCTGGCGGCAGGGGCGATTCGCGCCTTTCATGAGGCCGGACTGTGGAACCACTTCCAGGATGTGGCGTTCGATCTGAGCAACGTGCTGACTACGCACTCTCTGACGGGCACGCTGTTGGAAGGTATTTTCGGCTATCAGGAGACACCGAGCGTCAGCGAAGTTGGCGTCTGGTTCCTCTACTTAATTCCTGCGCTGGTGCTGTATGTCATGCCATCGCGCTCAGGCTCGCAGCCTTCCAGAGCTGCACAATAATCGCTGTACCGGGTGAATTATAGTTACAACATACTTTAAGAAGGGAAGGGGTCATGGCAATTCATTTTCGTCGTAGTGCGTTACAGGCAGGGATCGCAACGCTGCTTTCTTGCGCGTTTGCTGCCCATGCAGCGGATGTCCCTCAGGTAAAAGTGACCGTCACGGACAAGCAGTGTGAGCCGATGAATCTGACGGTAAACGCGGGTAAAACGCAGTTCCTCATCGTCAACCAGAGTCAGAAGGCGCTGGAGTGGGAAATCCTCAAAGGGGTGCTGGTGGTTGAAGAGCGCGAAAACATTGCGCCGGGCTTTAGCCAGAAGCTGACCGCTAACCTGCAGCCGGGTGAATATGACATGACCTGCGGCCTGCTTACCAACCCGAAAGGCAAACTCATCGTTAAAGGCCAGGCGACGGCGGATGCGGCAAAAAGCGAAGCGCTGCTGAGCCTTGGCACTGCTATCACCGACTATAAAGCCTACGTGACGGCCGAGACAGCCGAATTGGTAAAAGGGACAAAAGCCTTTACCGATGCGGTGAAAGCGGGCGATATCGAAAAAGCGAAATCGCTGTATGCGCCGACGCGCCAGCACTATGAGCGTATTGAACCGATCGCTGAGCTGTTCTCCGACCTGGACGGCAGTATTGATGCCCGCGAAGATGACTACGAGAAGAAGGCAGACGATCCGAAATTCACCGGTTTCCACCGTCTGGAAAAAGCCCTGTTTGGCGACAACTCGGTGAAAGGCATGGACACCTATGCTGACCAGCTTTACACCGACGTGCAGGAGCTGCAAAAACGCATCAGCGAGCTGGCATTCCCGCCGTCAAAAGTGGTGGGGGGCGCTGCGGGTCTGATTGAAGAGGTCGCGGCGACCAAAATCAGCGGTGAAGAAGACCGCTACAGCCATACCGATCTGTGGGATTTCCAGGCTAACGTCGATGGCGCGCAGAAAATTGTCAACCTGCTGCGTCCGCAGTTGCAGAAAAACAACGCCGAACTGCTCGGTAAAGTGGATGCGAACTTTAAGAAAGTCGACGCTATTCTGGCGAAATACCGTACCAAAGACGGCTATGAGACCTATGACAAGCTGACGGATGCCGACCGTAACGCGCTTAAAGGGCCGATCACGACGCTGGCGGAAGATCTCGCTCAACTGCGCGGTGTGCTCGGTCTGGACTAACTATCATGAATGACAAAGAAGAGTACGGCGTTAGCGAACCTTCGCGTCGCCGTTTATTAAAAGGTATGGGCGCGCTGGGAGGCGCCCTTGCCCTGGCCGGAGGATGTCCGGTGGCGCATGCGGCCAAACCGCAAAGTGCGCCAGGCACACTCTCCCCGAATGCGCGCATGGAAAAGCAGCCCTTTTATGGTGAGCATCAGGCCGGGATTTTGACGCCGCAACAGGCGTCGATGATGCTGGTGGCGTTTGATGTGCTGGCGTCCGACAAAGCCGATTTGCAGCGTCTGTTTCGTATGTTAACGCAACGTATCGCTTTTCTGACCGAAGGGGGGCCGGCGCCGGAAACCCCTAATCCGCGCCTGCCGCCGATGGATTCCGGTATTCTCGGGCCGTTTATCGCACCGGATAATCTGACCATCACGGTTTCGTTGGGTGATTCTCTGTTCGATGACCGCTTTGGCCTGCGTGCGCAAAAGCCGAAAAAATTGCAAAAGATGGAGCGCTTTCCCAACGATGCGCTGGTCTCTTCATTAAGCCATGGTGACCTGCTGGTGCAAATCTGCGCCAATACCCAGGACACGGTGATTCATGCCCTGCGCGATTTGATTAAACACACGCCTGATTTACTGAGCGTTCGCTGGAAGCGAGAGGGGTTTATCTCCGATCACGCTGCGCGCAGTAAAGGAAAGGAGACGCCGGTAAACCTGCTGGGCTTTAAGGATGGTACGGCAAACCCGGACAGCAGTGATAACGCGCTGATGGACAAGGTTGTGTGGGTAACAAGCGATCAGGCGGAGCCTGCGTGGGCCGTGGGCGGTAGCTATCAGGCTGTGCGTATCATTCAGTTTCACGTGGAGTTCTGGGATCGTACGCCACTCAAAGAGCAGCAGACTATCTTTGGTCGCGATAAGCAAACCGGCGCGCCGCTGGGGATGCACAACGAGCATGATGTCCCCGATTATGCCAGCGACCCCGGTGGCGATGTGATTGCCCTGGACAGCCATATTCGTCTGGCAAATCCACGTACGCCAGAGACGCAGTCGAGCCTGATGATGCGCCGGGGTTATAGCTATTCCCTGGGTGTCACCAATGCCGGGCAGCTTGATATGGGACTCCTGTTTGTCTGCTATCAGCACGACCTGGAGAAGGGTTTTCTGACCGTGCAAAAACGTCTCAATGGCGAAGCGCTGGAGGAGTATATTAAGCCCATCGGCGGCGGCTACTTCTTCGTGCTGCCAGGGGTTAAAGACCAAAACCAGTATCTCGGGCAAGCACTGCTCGAAGCCTGAAAAAAGAATCCTGCCTGAAGCCAGGCAGGATAATCTCTTATCTGTAGCATCCGTTCACACTTTTTCTGCCATCAAACTATCGATTTTTCGTATGAGAAAGTATCTGTTATTTTTCTGTAATATTCTTCGTAGACACTCTTTTCCATAGCGCAGGGTAAACGCTCGTTACCTTTCGGTGAAAATAATGTTGCGTTTATGCTAATTCCTGATGTACTTATTACATAGAATTACTGCCCTGCGGTGATGTCGTCACCTGGAGATCGCGGATGGTAAAGTCCACAACTGGACGTAACACCAACAAACAGCGCAACACCCGGCTCGGGGATGCACACTCCGGCAGTAAACGCTTCACCTCTGAATTTCTCTCCTTTATTCCTGTTTCTGATTTAACCGACATGGCAAGCGCTGATGACGGCTGCTTTGTTATGTCAATTTCAAAGGCAAGACATGGCTTAAAAGGAAGCCAAACCTCAGACGTTCGTGCGCATAATCGTGCCGATTTTGGTGCGTGTGATGTAAACCAACAACTCAAGGTGCTATCCATGGGAAGACAGAAAGCAGTGATCAAAGCTCGTCGTGAAGCTAAACGTGTGCTGAGACGCGATTCGCGCAGTCACAAACAGCGTGAAGAAGAGTCGGTCACCTCGCTTGTGCAGATGAGTGGCGTTGAAGCAATTGGAATGGCAAGGGATAGCCGTGATAATTCACCGATTGTTGCGCGTAATGAAGCTCAGGCGCAGTACCTGAATGCTATCGAGAGTAAACAACTGATATTCGCGACCGGGGAAGCCGGCTGCGGTAAAACATGGATCAGCGCGGCGAAAGCGGCGGAAGCCCTGATTCATAAGGATGTGGACAGGATTATTGTAACCCGACCGGTTCTGCAGGCCGACGAAGATCTCGGCTTCTTACCTGGTGATATTTCGGAGAAGTTCGCCCCTTATTTCCGGCCCGTCTATGATGTGCTGGTGAAAAGGCTGGGTGCGTCCTTCATGCAATACTGCCTGCGACCAGAGATTGGTAAGGTAGAGATCGCGCCGTTCGCCTATATGCGCGGACGTACCTTTGAAAATGCGGTTGTCATTCTTGACGAGGCTCAGAATGTGACCGCTGCGCAAATGAAAATGTTCTTAACGCGCCTCGGGGAAAATGTGACGGTAATCGTCAACGGTGATGTGACTCAGTGTGATTTGCCCCGCGGGGTGCAGTCTGGTCTGAGCGATGCGCTGTCGCGTTTTGAGGAAGATGAGATGGTAGGGGTGGTGCGTTTCACCACAGACGATTGCGTCCGCTCCGCACTCTGCCAGAGAACGCTGAAAGCCTACTACTAAGCTTTTTAGCGCATGATAAGAGCCCGGGAAACCGGGCTTTTTTTTGCTTTAAATAAAATCACTCACAGGTTTTTCATGTACTAAAACAGGTGGGTACATGTCGTCTGATAATCCTGTTAGTGTTATGCGCCGCTTTTTAATTATCAACATTGCCGTTGGCTATTTCGCCTTAGCTGTATGTGACAACTTCTACGGATCGGGCGCTGCCACTGATTGTTTTTAGGTGATGCTGGTAAATGCGGAACATAAAGTAAAAGTGTCATTATTTAAGAGGGAATTATGCGCGGGATTGTATGTATTTTAGGGCTGTCAGTCGTATTGGTTGGCTGCGATAAAGCGGTTGAAGATAAAAAAATTTCTGAACTGACAAGCGAAGAAGCTCAGACTTTATGTAAGTCGCCGCAGGCAATTGAGCAATTAACGAACAACTTCAAAGCGGGCACCAGTGAGTTTTTAACCCAACATCCCTTTAACTATTATCCTTTTAGCGATCGTAACGTTGACTCGACCAAAAGCATTACTGATTCGGAGCTGAGAAGAAAAAGTCGTATTGATGACAGTTTTCTCTATTCCGCTGATACCTTTAACAAAGGCTTTAGCCAGACTGACGTTCTGAAAATAAGTAACCCGACGCTTTCTGCAACAGGCCAGGACAGCCTGACCTGTAGTGCCCAGGCTGATTTCAGCAGTGATGAGATTTACGGTAAAGCCTTCTCAACGCCGGTCTCCTATACCATCACTAAGGCTGATAAGAAAATTATCACCGAAGGGAAATTCGCGCTGGCCGACATGAAGCAAAGCAAAGTCGAGCCGACGGCGGGCCAAAAGGCGTGGCGTGATAAATATGAAGCAGAATTAAATGCAAAAGATCAGGCGCTGAAAAACGTTGCCGACAGCGAATACCAGCCGATTTCTACAAAAGATCTCTTTTATATCTATTTTGCCCAAACTCCGCGCCAGTTTAACGATGATGAGCTGATGGGACTCTTTAGCAACAAATGGAACAACACCAGTGATTCATTTGCGAAAGAAGACATCAAAAAAGAAGAACTGCCGCAAATTAAAGCAAAAATTGCGCAATATAAAGACATCAAAAATATCGTCATTTATTCCACCACCGATGGTTCTTATCATGATGAGGACTTCCTGAAGCTGAAAACAGCGTCGGGTGAAAACGCTATCAAAATTAACGATATGGGGATCTTTACCCTTACCGATAGCAGCTATGACTTTGCAAAGAAAGGCTATGAATATCATAACTTCCTTTGCAACATGAACGGGGGCATCACCGTCAATGAACGGGGTGTATCGTTATCTGTCGATAAGACCGTCCGTGGCTGCACAGTGCTGGTTCCTGACGATCAGGCCCGTGAGATCTCTGCGAAGTTCGCCGATTTCAAAGGCAAAGGCAAAAATGTCAGCACCTCAGCGAAATATTTCATCCATATCGACAGCATTAATGGCGATCGTAATACCATTGAGGCAACGCTGGTAAAAGATGATGTACAGCTTATCGACCCTGACACTAAAGCGGTGATTTTGCATACGGTCATCAATTAAAAGGCCGTTCAGCGCAACGAAAAATTGACGCCAGAATCCTGATTATAAATAGCCGGGTTTGTCCCGGCTTTTTTACGCTTATCGTTTCTGTGATACCCTTCTTTTTTATCCCTTATGCCATCAGGAGAGTCGTAAATGACCGAAGGCCCGTTAAATGAAAATGAATTGCAGTGGCTGGAAGAGACATTGGTCGCTTATGGCCACAGCGATGAGTCCGTACTCGATGTGGCGGAGCTGGATGGTATGTTGACCGCCGTATTGTCCGGCCCGGTGGTTGTCGAGCCGGATCGCTGGCTGGTTGCTGTATGGGGCGGCGAAAAGAACATTCCGCGCTGGAAAAACGATCGTGAAATGAATCGTTTTATCGATCTCTGCTTTAAGCATTTGAACGATATTGCCGAGCGCCTGAGTGATTACCCGGATCAGTTTGAACCCGTCTTTGGTTACAACGAAGTGGACGGTAAGAGCTACACGGTGGTTGAAGAGTGGTGTTTTGGCTATATGCGCGGCGTGGCGCTAACCGACTGGTCAGGCTTGCCGGAGGAGCGTAAGGCCGATCTGGATATTATTGCCTTGCACGGGCTGGAAGAAAACTTTGAGCGTCTGGATGAATTCACCGAAGAGGAATTCAATGAAAGCGTAGAGGCTATCAGGCCTGCCGCTCTGCGTCTGTATGAGTACTGGTCGGCGAATCCACAACAGCCTGTTGCTCAGAAACCGCAGGTGAATGGTGTAAAAGTCGGGCGTAACGATCCTTGCCCGTGTGGCAGCGGTAAGAAATTAAAAAGCTGCTGCCTGCACTAAAAAAATCGGGCTCCTGATGAGCCCGATTTATTATCCCACTTCCGGCAGCAAGCCTGCTGAAATCGCAAACTGTACGGCAATAATAGTTACGCCGCAGGCCATCACCAGGCAGAGCATAGGTCTCCCGCCCAGAACACGATATTGCGCTTGTCCATGCGCCTTACGGCTTTGCCACGCGAGCAGGGCGGGGATCAGCAGGGCCAGCACCGCAAGCGCCACGCCAGCATAACCGAGCGCCATCACAAAACCGCGCGGATAGAAGAGGGCGAAGGCCAGCGGGGGCAAAAAGGTTATCGCGCCGGTTTGCAGACGCCCGACAGCCGTGTTGCGGCGCTGGAACAGGTCGGCCAGGTAATCAAATAGACCAAGCGACACACCTAAAAATGAGGTCGCCAGCGCCAGGTCGGCAAACAGATGAACAGCCAGTTCCACATGCGCGGAGGCAACCACTTCGCGCAGCGCCTCAAGAAGTCCATTCAGTCCGGCATGGTTAGCCAGCATTCCCATAAAGGTTGAAGACTCAATACTGCCAAGGGTCGCCAGTTGCCAGAAAATATAGGCGACCAGCGGGATCGCGCTGCCGGTGATAAATATCCCGCGTAGCTTGCGAACGTTACCGCCCATATAACTGACAATGCTCGGCACGCTGCCATGAAAGCCAAAAGAGGTAAAAATCACCGGCATGGCGGAGAGGGCCAGCCCTTTTTCCAGCGGCAGGGTGAGTAAATTCACCTGATGAACATGTGGCAGGAGCAGCGCGAGCATTACCACCAGGAAAATAATCTTGGCGCTAAACAGGAAACGGTTGAATAAATCGACCAGTGATGTGCCAATACAGACCACGCCACCGGCGACAAAGGTAAACAAAAATACCCCGCTTGATGACGATACATTGATGCCAGTCCATACGCTGAGGCTGGACGCCAGCAGCTCACCGGCGCCGCTGATATAAGCCGCCGTCAGGGCATACATCAAAAACATCATGCTAAAACCGGTGATCCACTGCCCGTAACGCCCCAGGTAACGTCGCGCCAGGCTACCGAGCCCTGTGTCGGCGGGCACGTGCTGATAAACTTCGAGCAATAACAGCGCGGTATAACACATCAGTCCCCACAGGGCGAAGAGTAAAACCAGCGTTACACTAAATCCGACCCCGGCGGCGGCCAGCGGCATCGCCAGCATCCCTGCGCCAATAGTGGTACCAGCCACAATAAAAACACTGCCAAGTGCTCGATTTTTCACACTTTCCTCTGGATTTAAACCGCATTCTTTATCAAATATGCGGCGCAGAGTATGTGAAAAACCGATCTGCGTCAAACGAGGATTACAAACAGTGTAAATAAATAATTACATGAAAAGAGACGCTTACCTTTGATCGTTTGGCTGGCGGTCTACAGGCTGTGCGCAATGCAGGTAAACCTGTCTCAGCGCAATAAACCCTTATAAAGATGTGTCTATGATGCATCTTTTAAGCGGAGGGTGTATGGCGTCAATTCATGGTCATGAAGTACTTAATATGATGCTGGAGTCAGGGGAGCGTTATTCAGAGCAAAGTCTGGAAGCGGCAATCTGTATGCGCTTTGGTAAGGATGCCCGTTTTCATACCTGTTCAGCAGAGGATATGACGGCAGCGGAGCTGGTGGCGTTTCTGGCATCGCGTGGGAAATTTATTCCTGCGGAAAATGGGTTTTCTACCCACGAAAGTAAAATCTGCCAGCACTAAAAAATAATGCGGTAATGTAGAGTCATTACCGCATTTTGCTTAATTTGCGGTGTCGAGAGTAGATAGTTCTTTATCGATAAAATAAAGACCTTCGCCGCTTTTACCCGCCAGCGTCAGTTTATCAATAACGGATTTAAACAGTTTTTCTTCTTCATGTTGTTCCGCTACATACCACTGCAGGAAATTAAACGTCGGATAATCCTGCGAGGTCATTGCGACGTGCGCCAGTTCGTTAATTTTCTGGGTGATCAACTGCTCGTGTTCGTAAGTCGCACGGAACAATTCATCCAGCGAAGCGTATTCGGCAAACGGCGACTGAATAGTGTTAATGCGCGGTAAGCTGCCGGTATCTGCCAGATAATCAAACAGACGCTGCATGTGCGTCATCTCTTCCTGCGCATGGCGGCGCAGAAATGCGGCGGCACCTTCAAAGCTGTTATAGCTGCACCAGGCGCTCATTTGTTGATAAAGCAGCGACGAAAAAAGTTCGAGGTTCATCTGCTCATTGAGTTTTTCAATCATTTCAGCTTTAAGCATGGCGCCACTCCGAAAAATAATAAAAGAGGTAAAGAGCGGCCACTATAATTTGTTATTTAATTATTTGCAAAAGGTAAAATAAAAAATAATTTTTATTAAAAATGAGAATGGGAATAACACGCATTGCAGGAAAATAAGCGGGGAAATGATAATTATTCTTTTATTTAAATAAAGAGTAATGCCAGCGGTGGAGCACTGGCATTAATTGTTACCAGGCTCTGGCGGCCGGCACGTTGTTGAGCGCCATACCACGGCACTGGTACTGAATGGTGATGGTCGTGTTCATACAGACGGAACCACTGATCAGGCTACAGGTCGAAATGGGCTGACCATAGGCCACCGCGGTCGCATAGCCCATTTGTTGACACTGCTTGTTGGCGGTTCCCTGGGTGGTGTATTCGTCATAGTGTGCGTTTTGCATCATCGCCTGATTAAAGCTAAGACGGATCAGACCATTGGTCGTATCAACATTGCTGACTTTGGGTTCTTTGGTTATTGAGCACCCGGCGAGCAGTAGCAGCGAGGCGGCAACAAGGATTTTGTTCATGAAAGCGCTCTGATTCATATGGGCATTGTTGCATCTTACCGACTTATTACGCGGGCAATCGGCAGAATAGCCTGCTTAACTGACCTTTTTACGTGCAACGACGGGGCAATCAGGTCCATTTCAGGCAAAACTGTGAACGCAATTTACTTTTTTAAAACTATTTTTCATTAAATTTGAAAGTATGTTTATCAGGTAGTAAGGTTGATCCAATTTGGCAACTTAATGCATTAACCAGGAGATAAAGATGAAGATTGCACTGATGATGGAAAACAGCCAGGCAGGGAAAAACGCCGTCATCCTTAAAGAACTGAAAGCGGTTGCGGATGAAAAAGATTTTCCGGTCTTCAATGTGGGTATGAGTGACGAAAACGATCATGACCTGACCTATATCCACCTTGGTATTATGGCCAGTATTCTGCTGAATGCTAAAGCGGTCGACTTTGTAGTGACGGGTTGCGGTACAGGGCAGGGGGCGCTGATGTCCCTGAATATTCATCCTGGCGTTATTTGTGGTTACTGTATTGATCCGGCCGACGCTTTCCTGTTTGCCCAGATTAACAACGGCAACGCGCTCTCATTGCCGTTCGCCAAAGGGTTTGGCTGGGGCGCGGAGCTGAATGTGCGCTTTATCTTTGAAAAAGCGTTCACGGGCCGTAAAGGTGAAGGCTACCCGCCGGAACGTAAAGAGCCGCAGGTGCGTAATGCCGGTATCCTCAACCAGGTAAAAGCGGCGGTAGTCAAAGAGAACTACCTTGATACTTTACGCGCCATCGATCCGGAACTGGTGAAAACCGCCGTTTCCGGCCCGCGTTTCCAGCAGTGCTTCTTTGAAAACTGCCAGGATAAAGCCATCGAAGCTTTCGTGCGTGAGATCCTCGCCTGATACCCCTGAGGTCAGCACACGCTGGCCTCTGCTTTCCCTTCCGTGTTCACCCGCCACTGTTTCCTTAACTTATCCAATTATTTTTTAAAAATACAAAAAATTTTAGATTTTAAGTCGCAGATTTTACACGAATTTTTAACAAAAACTGTTTTTCTTTAAAAATAAAACGTGATTTCTATCACGTAAATATTGCTTTTTGTGACGGAGGTCATATTATATGCACATCAACCGATAACACCTGCATAACAAATCGCCGGAGCAAAACATGAAACTGCGCAAAATCCTGAAAAGCATTTTTGAAACCTACTGCAAAACCTTCAAAGATGTCCCCCCGGGTGCCATGTTCTGATGATAAAAAAACCTGCCGAGGCAGGTTTTTTTATGTCCGCAACAAAAGGCGGAAGGGTGATAAAAGCGGCGATCTTCGCCGCTTTTTGCTATCAGAAGAAAGCCGAGACCAACATGTAGCTGGCAGCACAGGCGCAACTCACGCCAATCAGACCCGGAATGATAAAGCTGTGGTTAATGATAAATTTGCCGATACGCGTGGTGCCTGAGCGGTCAAAGCCGATACAGGCCAGGTCACTCGGGTAGGTCGGCAGAACAAAATAGCCGTACGAGGCCGGGAAGAAGGCGATCAACATTTTGGGTTCAACGCCCAGCATCAGACCCATTGGCGCAACGGCGGTCAGTGCGGCGGCCTGGCTGTTTACCAGTTTCGAGACGAGGAACAGCACGATAGCGTAGGTCCACGGATGGCTTTTCACGACCCCTTCCAGCGCCATTTTCAGTTCGTTCAGATGTGCCTGGAAAAAAGTATCACTCATCCATGCAACACCAAACACCGAGAAAATAGCCACCATTCCCGCTTTGAATACCGCACCGCCTGATATAGCAGAAGCGTTGACCTTACAGACCATCAGCATCACGGCACCGGCAATCAGCATCATCATCTGAATGACCAGGTTCATGGAGAGGGGGGAAAGTTTACCTTTTACGTCGAAAGCCGGGCGCAATTGCGGGAGTGCGCCGAGTAATACCACGACCAGGATACCGGCAAAAAAGATCCACGTTGACCAGTAGGCCTCTTTGGGGAAGCGCTGATTCATCAGCGTTTCGCTACTGCCATAAATGAATTCACGCTGTTTCGGATCTTTTAATTTTTCCTGGAATTCTTTGTCGTCTGCCAGATCTTTACCACGGCGCAGGCTCCACAGCGCGGCGATAGCGACCCCGAACAGCGAGGCCGGAACAGAGACGGCCAGTATTTCAAGGATACTCCAGGCATGACCAATGCCGTGCTGCGCGGCAAGAATGGAGACCAGCGACACGACGGCAACGGAGACCGGCGATGCGGTAATCGCCATCTGCGAGGCAATAGAAGCCACGGCCATCGGACGTTCCGGGCGGATATTTTTCTTAAGCGCAATGTCGGCGATGATAGGAAACATGGTGTAGACCACATGCCCGGTACCGCAGAGAAACGTCAATGTCCATGTGGTGAACGGTGCCAGCAACGTAATATGTTGGGGATGGCGACGTAATAACCGCTCCGCAAATTGCATCATCACGTTCAGACCGCCTGCGGTTTGCAGCGTAGCTGCGCAACCAATAACGGCAAGAATCGTGAGCATAACATCAACCGGCGGCTTGCCCGGCTCCAGACCAAATACAAAACTCAGCAGAAAAAGGCCAATACCGCTGATTAAACCCAGCCCCATCCCGCCAAAACGTGTCCCTATTAATAAACAGAGAATTATAATGATAAATTCAATGGTAATCATGACTCACCTTGTCCTGGACATTAATACATTGAATAGATCATTACATTTTGTAACGTCTCTCAATGAGAGCCAGATCCAATTTGAGCAAAATTAATAAAAGCAATAACTTATATACTTTTCATTAACAAATAATTCATACCCTGGCAAAGTAATGGGTCAGTCGGTGGGGGGATTAAACATCGACTGACGACAGGAAGGGGTAACGCGGAAAAATTAACAGGCAATGGAAGCGGAATACTGAATAGTGAGAATGTTTTTTAATTCTTCGTTATTGTTTTGATATTCTGCGCGAATGTTGTTTATGAGTTCGAGAGTGGCCATATTAGTGTCCAATGCGATCTCTTCGGCCAGACATTCCAGTGCACAGATACGCAGGGCCTGGTTTTCCATGAGTTGCTTTAGAACATCCTCAACAGAGACAAAATTATTGTCCACCATATCAACCGCCTTAATAACCGGCCAGGTCCCTGACGCCTTAATATATTCGAACAGTTGCATCATTCGCGTCACACTTTTTTGCGCCTGAATGCGCAGAAACACCCCCATAGCAGGAAGGTTACGCGTCATACACCCGTTGCCAAGAGAGATATAAAGATGTGACGCATGAAACTCAAGATTCATCTGAGTATTCAATTTCTGCGTCATTACAGAGGTCATCATAATAATATCCTTATTACAGAGTAAGTTTTTGCACGTGTTAAATTAATACGGCAAACCATTCAGGTATTCATCTGCCTCAACGTGAGTTGCATAAGGATTACAGAGGAAGAAGCGTATCCTAAGTTATATTACGTTATTGTTCATTTCGCCCATATGACATGTGGATGATAGTTTTATTCAGTCATAAATATTCGTTTTCTCTTACAGAGGGTGCACTTATTCCGACAGGCAAATAAACCTATCTTTCAAAAGCCTGCGGTTTCTCTGGTTACCTGAAAAGTGACGGCTTGCGCTCGCCTGGCGGCAAGAATGTGACTTAAGAACGATTTTGAAACACCGTTTTGATTTAATGTATGGACAATTGATGACAACAACAGGGTGAGGAGTAGGCAATGAAAAAAGTGGCGGTGTTGTTAGCGCCAGGGTTTGAAGAGGCAGAGGCGATTATTACCATCGACATTCTGCGTCGCCTGAATATCGAGGTTGAAACGCTGGCCTGCGCACAATCACGTGCGGTAGTGAGCTATCACAATATTCCGATGGTGGCAGACAGCACGCTGAGCGAGCGTGCTGACACACTTTACGACGCCGTGGTGCTTCCGGGTGGCCCGCAGGGCAGTGTTAACCTTGCCGCGAACACAGAAGTTATCGCATTTGTTAAGCATCACGACGCGCAGAACAGGCTGATTTGCCCGATTTGCTCCGCGGCCGCAAGAGTGCTCGGCGGCAATGACCTGCTGGATGGCCGCCGCTACGTCTGCTCCGGCGATTTGTGGCAAGGGGTTCGAAACGGCGAGTACGTTGATGCCCCGGTGGTGGAAGACCGCAATCTGTTAAGCGGCAAAGGTCTTGGCCACGCGTTTGATTTTGCGTTTGCCCTGTCGGCACGCTTGCTGGGCGATGAAACCCCCGTGCGCGATCACGCAGATCATATTTATTACCATTGGTAACTTGTACACCCCGATACACCTTGTATCGGGGGACAAGGATAACCGAGCTGGAGCTATGGATTATCCTGCTAATACCCTTCTGATTTGTACGACAAATACGCCCATTTTTATGTCTTAATCCGCTGAATTTATGTACGGAATTACTGTAATTCTGCGGTGTGATATTGCTCTCCTATGGAGAATCAATTTCCCGCTAAAACTACTGCCAGCACAGGTATCCAGGGAAGCACGGATCCTAATGCCTTGTTTTATGACCTTTTAAGTTAACCGGTAGTTATTTTTCCCTACGTAAAAGAAAGTCAAAGCTGGAGTTAACCATGCACAAATTCACTAAAGCGTTAGCAGCCATTGGCCTTGCCGCCGTTATGTCACAATCCGCTATTGCTGAAACAATGAAACTGGGTTTTTTGGTAAAACAACCTGAAGAACCCTGGTTCCAGACTGAATGGAAATTCGCCGATAAGGCGGGCAAGGATTTAGGGTTTGAGGTGATTAAAATCGCCGTTCCGGATGGCGAAAAAACACTGAACGCCATCGACAGTCTGGCAGCGAGCGGCGCAAAAGGCTTCGTTATCTGTACGCCGGACCCGAAATTGGGTTCCGCGATTGTTGCTAAAGCGCGCGGTTATGACATGAAAGTCATTACCGTGGATGATCAGTTCGTTAACGCCAAAGGCGAACCGATGACCTCCGTTCCTCTGGTCATGATGGCCGCCAGCGAAATCGGCGCGCGTCAGGGTCAGGAATTGTACAAAGAGATGCAAAAACGCGGCTGGGATGTGAAAACGACCGGCGTTATGGCGATCACGGCCAATGAACTGGATACCGCACGTCGCCGTACCACCGGTTCAATGGATGCGCTGAAAGCCGCGGGCTTCCCGGAAAAACAAATTTACCAGGTACCGACAAAATCAAACGATATCCCCGGTGCGTTTGATGCCGGTAACTCTCTGCTGGTGCAACATCCGGAAGTGAAACACTGGCTGGTGCTGGGTATGAACGATAACACCGTCCTGGGCGGCGTGCGTGCAACCGAAGGCCAGGGCTTTAAAGCTGCGGATGTGATTGGCATTGGTATTAACGGTGTGGACGCGGTGAGCGAGCTGTCGAAAGCGCAGGCGACCGGCTTCTACGGTTCTCTGCTGCCAAGCCCGGATGTGCATGGCTATAAAACCAGCGAGCTGCTCTACAACTGGGTGACCAAAGGTGTTGAGCCGCCGAAATTCACTGCGGTTACCGATGTGGTGCTGATCACTCGCGATAACTTCAAAGAAGAGCTGGCGAAAAAAGGGTTAGGCGTGAAGTAAATCTCTGATGGTTGTGCCCTCCCTTATCAGGGAGGGCCAGAAGTACACTGAACTGATTCACGGAGACGTTATGCAAGACTCTACTCCTTATCTTTCCTTCCGCGGCATCGGCAAGACGTTCCCCGGCGTCAAGGCCCTGAGCGATATCAGCTTTGACTGTCATGCCGGTCAGGTCCACGCGTTGATGGGGGAGAATGGCGCGGGTAAGTCGACCCTGTTGAAAATTCTCAGCGGTAATTACGCACCGACGACCGGTACGCTGGCAATTAAAGGACAGGAAGTTAGCTTCGCGGATACCACGGCGGCGCTCAATGCCGGTGTGGCTATCATCTACCAGGAACTGCATCTGGTACCGGAAATGACGGTGGCGGAGAATATCTATCTCGGCCAGTTACCCCATAAAAGCGGGATCGTTAACCGCTCACTCCTTAATTATGAAGCGGGTCTGCAACTCAAGCATCTGGGGCTGGATATTGATCCACAGACGCCGCTCAAATATCTCTCCATCGGCCAGTGGCAGATGGTCGAAATCGCGAAGGCGCTGGCACGTAACGCCAAAGTTATTGCCTTTGATGAACCGACAAGCTCACTGTCGGCGCGCGAAATCGAAAACCTGTTCAGGGTTATTCGTGAGCTGCGCAAAGAAGGGCGCGTGATTTTGTATGTCTCGCACCGCATGGAAGAGATCTTCGCCCTCAGCGATGCCATTACCGTGTTTAAAGATGGACGTTATGTCCGTACGTTCACGGACATGCAGCAGGTTAACCATGACCAGCTAGTACAGGCGATGGTTGGCCGTGACCTGGGCGACATCTACGGCTGGCAGCCGCGCGACTATGGCGATGAACGGCTACGCCTCGATCAGGTTAAAGCGCCCGGTGTTCGCACACCGATTAGCCTGACGGTACGCAGCGGCGAGATTGTTGGTCTGTTCGGTCTGGTAGGGGCAGGGCGCAGCGAGTTAATGAAAGGTTTGTTCGGCGGTACGCGAATTACCGAAGGGAAAGTCTTTATTGACGGTGCTGAGGTTAATATCCAGAAACCATCCCATGCCATTCGCGCCGGTATGATGCTCTGCCCGGAAGACCGTAAAGCAGAAGGGATTATTCCCGTCCACTCCGTACAGGAGAATATCAATATCAGCGCCCGGCGTAAGTTTATCCATGCAGGGTGTTTGATCAATAACGGCTGGGAGGCGCAGAACGCCGAGCATCATATTCGTAGCCTGAATATCAAAACGCCCAGTGCCGACCAGTTAATTATGAATCTTTCCGGTGGTAATCAGCAGAAGGCCATTCTGGGACGTTGGTTATCGGAAGAGATGAAGGTCATTTTGCTCGATGAACCCACTCGCGGGATTGATGTGGGGGCCAAGCATGAAATCTATAACGTTATCTATGCGCTGGCAGCCCGTGGTGTAGCGGTGTTGTTTGCCTCAAGCGACCTGCCGGAAGTCCTTGGCGTCGCCGACCGCATCGTGGTGATGCGCGAAGGCGAAATTGCCGGTGAATTGCTTCATGGTCAGGCCGATGAACAGCGAGCGCTCAGCCTCGCGATGCCTAAAGTTAGCCAGGCTGTCGCCTGAGCAAGGAGAATATGATGTCATCTGTAACTTCTTCTGGCGCACCGAAGTCGCCATCGGCCTTTAGCCTGGGCCGCATCTGGGATCAGTTCGGTATGCTGGTGGTGTTTGCCGCACTGTTTATCGGCTGCGCCGTTTTTGTGCCAAACTTCGCCTCGTTTGTGAACATGAAAGGGCTGGGGCTTGCAATCTCCATGTCCGGTATGGTGGCCTGCGGGATGTTGTTCTGTCTGGCCTCCGGTGACTTCGACCTTTCGGTTGCATCCGTCATCGCCTGTGCTGGTGTTACCACCGCTGTGGTGATCAACATGTCAGGTAGCCTGTGGCTGGGCGTATTTGCTGGCCTGATGCTGGGCGTGGTGAGCGGGTTTATTAACGGTTTCGTGATTGCCCGGCTGAAAATTAACGCCCTGATCACGACCCTTGCCACGATGCAAATTGTGCGCGGGCTGGCTTATATCATTTCTGATGGTAAAGCGGTCGGTATTGAAGACGAGAGCTTCTTTACGCTTGGTTATGCCAACTGGCTGGGGCTGCCGGCGCCAATCTGGCTGACTGTCGCCTGCCTTATCGTGTTTGGCTTCCTGCTAAACAAAACGACGTTCGGTCGAAACACGCTGGCCATTGGCGGCAATGAAGAAGCGGCGCGTCTGGCGGGCGTACCCGTGGTGCGCACGAAAATCATTATCTTTGTTCTGTCCGGGCTGGTATCCGCGGCGGCAGGGATTATCCTGGCCTCGCGTATGACAAGCGGTCAGCCGATGACCTCTATCGGTTATGAGCTGATTGTGATTTCGGCCTGCGTGCTGGGTGGGGTTTCGCTGAAAGGCGGTATCGGTAAAATCTCTTACGTGGTCGCCGGGATCCTGATTCTGGGGACGGTAGAGAATGCGATGAACCTGCTGAACATCTCGCCGTTTGCCCAGTATGTGGTGCGTGGTTTGATCTTGCTGGCTGCGGTGATTTTTGACCGCTACAAACAGAAGGCTAAAAGAACTGTGTAATCCTCCTGTCATCGCTATGATGATTGATCTTTAAGCATACCTCCAGTAACCCATCAACCGCCAGAGTGGTTGATGGGTTATGCATAAAATGGCGAGCAGCGTCACACTGTCTATACTTACATGGCTAATGATAATGAAAGGTTATCGTATGAGACCTTTCACCGTTGACCATTAAGGAGGAAACCAGGGTGGCTGACCTGTTATCTGAACCGCCTGTCTTTTCCGGAAATTTTGCTTTTTTCTTCGATCTTGACGGAACCCTCGCTGAAATCAAACCTCACCCTGACCAGGTTTTTGTTCCGCCGGATGTTCTCAAGCGGCTCGCACGCCTTGCTGAAATGAATGATGGCGCGGTGGCATTGATCTCAGGGCGCTCAATGGCAGAGCTGGACAAGCTTGCCAGGCCTTACCGTTTTCCCCTTGCCGGGGTTCATGGGGCAGAGCGCCGCGATATCAACGGTCAAACTCACCGGGTCACGTTGCCAGATGAGATCATCCAGCCGCTGGAACAGGCACTGACTACGGGAATGGCCGCACTTAAGGGTGCCGAGCTTGAAAGCAAGGGGATGGCGTTCGCTCTGCATTATCGGCAGGCACCGGAGCATGAAGAGGCAATCTTCGCTCTGGCACGCAAAATGGTGGAGACCTGGGGCCAACTGGCGATGCAGCCAGGCAAATGTGTGATCGAACTTAAACCGTCTGGCATCAACAAGGGTGCCGCTATAGACGCGTTTTTACAGGAGTCGCCGTTTAGGGGCAGAAAACCGGTATTTATCGGCGATGATCTGACGGATGAGCACGGCTTTGAGGTCGTGAACGCGAAATCAGGTATTTCGGTGAAAGTAGGGGCTGGTGCAACTCACGCGCAATGGCGTTTGGGTTGTGTGAATGACGTCCATCAGTGGCTTAAACGTATAACTGACCATCAAGAACAAGAAAAAAAGGCGCTAACAAACAGGAGAGATGGCTATGAGTCGCTTAGTCGTAGTATCTAATCGCATTGCTCCGCCTGACGATAAAAAGTCCAGCGCAGGTGGGCTGGCCGTAGGGATTCTGGGAGCTTTAAAAGCCACGGGCGGATTATGGTTCGGCTGGAGTGGTGAAATTGGTGATGAAGATGCACCGCTGAAAAAGGTCTCGCGTGGAAATATCACATGGGCTTCCTTTAACCTCAGCGAAGAGAATTACGAGCAATATTATTCTCAATTTTCCAACGCCGTGTTATGGCCGGCTTTCCATTATCGCCTGGACCTGGTGAAGTTCCAGCGTGAGGCATGGGAGGGCTATCAGCGGGTAAATTCCCTGTTGGCGGATAAGTTATTACCGCTGGTAGAAGATGACGACAATCTGTGGATCCACGATTACCATCTGCTGCCTTTTGCCAGTGAATTGCGCAAGCGTGGGGTGAATAACCGTATTGGTTTCTTCCTGCATATTCCTTTCCCGACCCCGGAAATCTTCAACGCGCTGCCGCCGAATGCCGAACTGCTTGAGCAGTTGTGTGACTATGATCTGCTGGGTTTCCAGACCGAGAGCGATCGTCTGGCGTTCCTTGACTGTCTGTCTACCCAAACGCGTCTGACAACACGTGGCGGTACGCACCATACCGCATGGGGCAAAACGTTCCAGACCGAGGTTTACCCTATCGGTATCGAACCGAAAGAGATTGCCCAGCAGGCTTCGGGGCCGTTGCCACCCAAACTGGCGCAACTGAAAAACGAGCTGAAAAACGTCAAGAATATCTTCTCCGTTGAGCGTCTGGATTACTCCAAGGGGTTGCCGGAGCGTTTTCTCGCCTATGAAACGCTGCTGGAGAAGTATCCGCAGCATCACGGCAAGATTCGCTACACGCAAATCGCACCGACCTCGCGTGGCGAAGTACAGGCCTATCAGGACATTCGTCATCAACTGGAAACGGAAGCGGGGCGCATTAACGGGAAATATGGTCAGCTTGGCTGGACGCCGCTCTATTATCTGAACCAGCACTTTGATCGCAAAGTGCTAATGAAAGTCTTTAGATACGCGGAAGTCGGGTTGGTCACACCACTGCGAGACGGGATGAACCTGGTCGCGAAAGAGTATGTTGCCGCGCAGGATCCTGCGAACCCGGGCGTACTGGTGCTGTCGCAATTTGCCGGTGCGGCAAACGAGCTAACCTCGGCGCTGATTGTTAACCCTTACGACCGGGATGATGTGGCTGCCGCGATGGACAGGGCACTGACGATGCCGCTGGCTGAGCGTATCGCGCGCCATGCTGAAATGCTTAAGGTGATTGAGCAAAATGATATCAACCACTGGCAAGAACGGTTTATAAGCGATTTAAAGCGCATCACGCCACGTAGTGCTCACAGTAGCCTGCAAAACAAAGTGGCGACCTTCCCGAAAATGGCTTGACAAGAGCCCCTTCCGTTACGCGGGAGGGGTTATTCGCTTAATGGCACCAGTAAGACATCCACTTTACACGAACCGACTATCGCTTTAGCGGAGCAGGCTGCTCGCGCAAAAAAACTCTGATTGTGATTCCCACAGATAACCAGGTCGACGCCCTGTGTACGACAGGTATGCAGCACGTGCTCGCTGAGCTCACCAGAGGTAATAATCACCTGTTCAATGGGGTAATCAGCGCGGCTGACCAGGTCATTCATAAACTGTTGCGTCTCTTCCTGCAGAATCTCGCGCACATTCTCCATCATCGGTGCCGCAAGCTGGTTATACATTTCGGGATCGGACGTTAGTGTGATGAGGGTTAAGCGGGAGTGAAACGGACGTGCTATTGACACCGCTTTTGCCACCAGGGCGTGGCTTTCCGGAGAGGCCGATACCGCAACCAACAGATGCGTGTAGCCCATGACTGGCTCCTTATCTATGAGGTTCACATATCACCATTACTCCGTTTGCGCCAACGTAGCAATAGACCAATATGACAAACTTGTGAAGAAACTCATAAATATTCATTAATTAATCTTATGAAATGGACAGTTTGAAGTTTAATCATCTTAATTAGAATTAGGTGCTTAAGCGAAATTTTAAGAATTTAAAGTTAAATCCCTAAATTATTAATCGTCCTGATTAACAAATTTAAAATGATCCCGCGCGGCAATTAATAAGCGTGGCTGTATTTCTAATTTATTGTTTTATAAAGCTATTTATTATTGTTTCTTTATTAGAGACGAATTGCGTATTTTAAACGCCTAAAGATAGTACACATCTGACCACTGCGCCGTATTTCGATATGTCATATGAATGAGTATTCGCATTAAAAGAATAGAAAAATGGATTGTTAGAACAAAAAATAATCAATTCAGAAGCAGGACTGATAGATTTCTTACCAGGAAATGCGTAAATTATGTGACGTGGATCACATTTTTTCCAAAATTTCACTCTGGTCACATTGTATGTCTCAGCACCTACGAGTACAGTTGCGTCGAATTAGGAAAAATCTTAGTTCTTTGTAAGAAATGATTAAGAGTGTGGCAAGGTAAAAACATTTGAGCGAGAGACCTGCCGCACGAGATCCTAAGTCTGTTATGCATTTAGCCTTTCTTTTTATACCGGGTTTTTTCCCGGCGACATCACGGGGTGCGGTTTGTCCGCATAAGATACAAGTTGGTTATTCGGGATGGGAAAAATGCATACATCCGAGTTGCTGAAACACATTTATGACATCAATCTGTCATATCTGCTCCTTGCTCAGCGTTTAATTAGTCAGGACAAAGCGTCCGCCATGTTCCGCTTAGGTGTTAACGAAGAAATGGCGAATACGCTGGGAGAGTTAACTCTTCCACAGATGGTTAAGCTCGCTGAAACAAATCAAGTTATTTGTCAGTTCCGCTTTGACAACCATCAGACCATTACGCGTCTGACTCAGGAATCCCGTGTGGATGATTTACAGCAAATCCATACCGGCATTCTGCTCTCTACTCGTCTGCTGAATGAATCTACCCAAGCAGGTGAACCAGCCCGGAAGAAAAGGGCGTAATCATGAGCGAGAAAAGTATTGTTCAAGAAGCCCGCGACATTCAGTTAGCAATGGAACTGATCACGCTGGGCGCACGTTTGCAAATGTTGGAGAGTGAGACGCAACTGAGCCGTGGTCGTCTCATCAAGCTTTATAAAGAGCTGCGTGGTAGCCCGCCGCCGAAAGGTATGCTGCCATTCTCCACCGACTGGTTTATGACGTGGGAGCAAAATATTCATGCTTCAATGTTCTGTAATGCCTGGCAATTCTTACTAAAAACCGGGTTATGCAGCGGCGTTGATGCGGTAATTAAAGCCTATCGACTCTATCTCGAACAATGCCCTCAGCCTGAGGAAGGGCCACTGCTGGCTCTGACCCGTGCCTGGACTTTGGTACGTTTCGTGGAAAGCGGAATGCTGGAGTTGTCTCGCTGTAACTGCTGTGGTGGTAACTTTATCACCCACGCGCATCAGCCTGTTGGCAGTTTCGCCTGTAGTTTATGCCAGCCGCCTTCTCGTGCGGTAAAAAGACGTAAACTTTCCCGGGATGCTGCCGATATTATTCCACAACTGCTGGAAGAACAGATCGATCAGGCTGTTTGACCGAACAAGGTGTGGGACAAACTCCAGCAGCGGTGAAGTTATACCGCTGCTTTTTTTTTCCCTGCCTTTCGTGAAAACCCTGCGATTTGTCTTCCTTGCCATAGTCATTAGCGGAAGGATGATGTCGTGCTTATCGTATTAGGTTACATAGTGGTTGTGGGTGCTGTCCTTGGCGGGTATATGATGACCGGCGGGCACCTTGGCGCACTTTATCAACCGTCCGAGCTTATCATCATTGGCGGCGCTGGCATCGGTGCGTTTATCGTCGGCAACAATGGTAAAGCCATCAAGGGCACCATCAAGGCGTTACCTTTGCTGTTTCGCCGCTCCAAATACACAAAAAGTATGTACATGGATTTGCTGGCGCTGCTCTATCGGCTGATGGCGAAGTCTCGCCAGCAGGGGATGTTCTCCCTTGAACGGGATATCGAAAACCCGAAAGAGAGCGAGATTTTTGCCAGCTATCCGCGCATCCTTGCCGATGCCACCATGCTCGAATTTATTGTTGATTATCTGCGTCTTATCATCAGCGGCAATATGAACACCTTCGAAATTGAAGCGCTGATGGACGAAGAGATCGAAACCCACGAAAGTGAAGCGGAAGTCCCGGCCAACGCCCTGGCGGCGGTAGGGGATTCGTTGCCCGCATTTGGTATCGTTGCGGCGGTTATGGGCGTGGTTCACGCACTGGCCTCGGCGGACCGTCCGGCGGCGGAGCTTGGTGCGCTCATTGCTCACGCGATGGTGGGAACCTTCCTTGGTATTTTGTTGGCGTACGGCTTTATTTCTCCGCTGGCCAGCGTGTTGCGTCAGAAAAGCGCCGAAACCACCAAAATGATGCAGTGCGTCAAGATCACACTGTTGTCGAATCTGAACGGCTACGCGCCGCCAATTGCCGTCGAGTTTGGGCGTAAAACGCTGTACTCAACCGAACGTCCGTCGTTTGTCGAACTCGATGAACACGTGCGCGCGGTAAGAAACCCTAACCAACAGACAACGACTGAGGACGCATGAAAAATCAGTCCCATCCTATCGTCGTCGTAAGACGCAAGAAACATAAAGGACATGGCGGGGGAGCGCACGGCTCCTGGAAGATAGCCTATGCCGACTTTATGACGGCGATGATGGCTTTTTTCCTGGTTATGTGGCTTATCTCAATTTCTAGCCCTAAAGAACTGATTCAGATTGCCGAATACTTTCGTACACCCCTTGCAACAGCGGTAACGGGTGGACCAAGAATTTCGAATAGCGACAGTCCGATTCCGGGCGGTGGCGATGACTACACACAGCAGCAGGGTGAAGTTAAAAAACAGCCGAACATTGATGATCTCAAGCAACGCATGGAGCAAGCAAGGCTGAAAAAATTGCGCGGCGATCTGGACCAACTGATCGAAGCCGATCCGAAATTGCGTGCTTTACGCCCGCACCTCAAGATCGATCTTGTTCAGGAAGGTTTGCGTATTCAGATTATCGATAGCCAGAACCGCCCGATGTTTAAAACCGGCCGGGCAGAAGTGGAGCCCTATATGCGTGACATTTTGCGGGCTATAGCACCGGTACTGAATGGTATTCCGAACAAAATTAGCATTTCCGGACACACCGATGACTATCCCTACGCCAACGGTGAGAAAGGATACAGCAACTGGGAGCTTTCAGCGGATCGTGCAAACGCCTCGCGACGAGAACTGGTTGTTGGGGGTCTCGACGATGGAAAAATGCTTCGAGTCATTGGCATGGCAGCCACAATGAGGCTGGCAGAGCGCGGACCGAATGAGGCGATCAACCGCCGTATCAGCCTGTTGGTGCTAAACAAACAAGCAGAAGAAGCCATTCTGCATGAGAACGCCGAAAGCCAGAATGTGCCAATAAGCGTCATTACACAGCCGGAGGCAGAAGCGGCGCCAGCGCCAGCATCCGCGCCTGCGGCGGCAGTTACAACATCGCCACAACCCGAGTCGAGGTGATTGCGTGAGCATGGATATTAGCGATTTTTATCAGACGTTCTTTGATGAAGCTGACGAGTTGTTGGCCGACATGGAGCAGCATTTGTTAGATCTGGTGCCAGAAGCGCCGGACTCTGAACAACTCAATGCCATCTTTCGTGCCGCCCACTCTATTAAAGGCGGTGCGGGCACGTTTGGCTTCACCATTTTGCAGGAAACCACGCACCTGATGGAAAACCTGCTTGATGAAGCCCGCCGTGGGGAAATGCAGCTCAACACTGACATCATTAACCTGTTTTTGGAAACCAAAGATATTATGCAGGAACAGCTCGATGCCTATAAAAGCTCTACGGAGCCAGATGCCGCCAGCTTTGAATATATCTGCAATGCGTTGCGTCAATTAGCGTTGGAAGCCAAAGGGCAAGCTGTTCCGGCTGCAGCCAATAGCGCCAAATTGTCCGTTGTTGAAAGCGCCGCACAGGACGCTGAGGCTGCCGCTCCGGCGAGCCCAGCCGATGACGGAAAGCTGCGTATTGTGCTGTCGCGTCTAAAAGAAAACGAAGTCAGCCTTCTGGAAGAAGAGTTGGGTAACCTCGGTACGCTCACCGACGTTGTAAAAGGGACGGATACCTTACGCGTCACGCTGGATGGCGGTGTAAGCCAGGATGATATCATTGCGGTGCTGTGCTTCGTTATAGAAGCAGACCAGATCGCCTTTGAAAACGCCAGCGTACCTGCGGAAACCGCGTCTGCGGAAGCTGCAACGGTTGAAGCCGTTGAAGAGGCCGCACCAGAAGCAGCAGCGGCCCCGGTTTCAGCCCCGGCCCCGGTTGTCCAGGCTGTACCTGTCGCGGCGCTGAAAGCGGTCGCCAAAGAGCAACCCGCAGGTCGTGAAAAACCGGCCCGCGCCAGTGAGTCAACCAGTATCCGTGTTGCGGTAGAGAAAGTTGACCAGTTGATTAACCTCGTCGGCGAGCTTGTTATTACGCAGTCGATGCTGGCTCAGCGCTCGAACGAACTTGACCCGGTCACCCACGGCGACCTGATTACCAGCATGACGCAGTTGCAGCGTAACGCACGCGATCTGCAAGAATCGGTTATGTCTATCCGTATGATGCCGATGGAATATGTATTCAGCCGCTTCCCGCGTCTGGTGCGTGACCTCGCGAGCAAGTTGGATAAACAGGTTGAACTGACCCTGCAAGGTAGCTCTACGGAACTGGATAAGAGCCTGATTGAGCGCATCATTGACCCGTTAACGCACCTGGTGCGTAACAGCCTTGACCACGGGATTGAAGTTCCGGAAAAACGCGTTGCAGCGGGTAAATCACCGATTGGCAACCTGACCCTTTCCGCAGAACATCAGGGCGGCAATATCTGCATCGAAGTCACCGACGATGGTGCAGGCCTGAACCGTGAACGTATCCTGGCAAAAGCCATATCGCAGGGTATGCCAGTGCACGAAAACATGAGCGACGAAGAAGTCGGCATGCTGATCTTCGCACCGGGCTTCTCTACCGCTGAGCAGGTGACCGATGTCTCCGGGCGTGGCGTGGGCATGGACGTGGTGAAACGTAATATCCAGGAGATGGGCGGCCACGTTGAGATCAAATCACGTCAGGGCGCAGGTACCACAATCCGCATTCTGCTGCCGTTGACGCTGGCAATCCTTGACGGCATGTCCGTTAAAGTGAGCGATGAAGTGTTCATTCTGCCGCTGAACGCGGTGATGGAATCGCTGCAGCCGCGCGAAGAAGATTTGCACCCACTGGCCGGTGGCGAGCGCGTACTCGAAGTGCGTGGCGAGTACCTGCCGCTGGTAGAGTTGTGGAAAGTATTTGATGTTAATGGCGCGAAAACCGAAGCTACGCAGGGGATTGTCGTTATCCTGCAAAGTGCCGGTCGTCGCTATGCATTGCTGGTTGATCAATTGATTGGTCAGCATCAGGTAGTAGTGAAAAACCTTGAAAGCAATTACCGCAAAGTGCCGGGAATTTCTGCGGCAACCATCCTTGGTGATGGTAGCGTTGCGCTGATTGTTGATGTTTCGGCACTACAGGGATTAAACCGTGAACAACGTGTGGCGCACACTGCCGCCTGACTGAGTTAAAAGAAGGTAAAAACATGACCGGTATGAGCAATGTAACAAAACTGGCTGGCGAGCCATCGGGCCAGGAATTCCTGGTATTTACCCTGGGCGATGAAGAATACGGTATCGATATTCTGAAAGTGCAGGAGATTCGTGGCTATGACCAGGTCACCCGTATCGCCAACACGCCTGACTTTATCAAGGGTGTCACTAACTTACGTGGTGTCATCGTGCCCATCGTCGACCTGCGCGTGAAGTTCTGCCAGGTTGACGTTGAATACAACGATAACACGGTGGTCATCGTCCTGAACTTTGGTCAGCGCGTGGTTGGGATTGTTGTCGATGGCGTATCTGACGTGCTGTCGCTGGCTGCGGATCAAATCCGCCCGGCACCGGAATTCGCGGTTACCCTGTCCACCGAGTACCTGACAGGTCTTGGCGCGCTGGGTGAGCGTATGCTGATTCTGGTCAACATCGAAAAACTGCTGAACAGCGACGAGATGGCACTGCTGGATATCGCAGCTACCCACGTCGCCTAATCGCGCGTCCTTAAACCCCTGCGCCATCGCGTGGGGGTTTTCTTTCCTTTCCTGCCATTCACTCGCGCTTTTTGTTTTTTATTCATCTGTCCTGATTCCTGTATTTATCACCGTAAATATAGCGACGCAAAGAAATACTTGACGATAAATGATGTGAATGTCCGTTATGTTGCGTGTTAATACACACGGCACATTGTATTTACTGAATAATGACGCATTACGTATATGGGGTTTCTTTAAAAGAGACAGATAGCAGCATAGCGTTGAATTTGTTTTAGTGTGCGTAAATAATGTTTTCTTTCGGCTTAACTTCCTATATTATAGAATCTGTTACGCAACTGAATTATTTGAATTCTAACTTACGTCAAATTGTAAGAAACTTTCATTAATTTGTTGAATAGCATAGATATTTATAATTTTTATTTGTCAGTGACATGCAATTTTAGGAATGCCCGATGTTATGCAGCGATGGAAGTGCAATTTTTTAATTGTTACTGCGTGATGAATAAACTGCGCTTTTTCCGGAACTGTACTATGAAAAAATATCTGTTTCTGTTGGCCTGCATATTGCCGCTGGCGTTACCGGTTAAGGTTTCGGCAAGCAGCAGTGGCACCCTTGGCGTATCCCTGACGCTGACGAACGGCTGCCTGGTTAATGGTTCCGCCAGCCAGAATGGTATTTCCTTCGGTACGCTCAATTTTGGCGACCATTCCGCCACCTTTTCCGAACTCTCCACGCAACTGTCGAACAGCGGGCCAGGTGGGAATGCATTTGGGATCCAGTGCACCACCAATAGCTACAGTGTACAGATAACCGGTAATACCAACACCACGGCGCCCACGTCGCTTGTTGGTATCCCCGGAACTACGGCACGCTATCTGCGAAGCGCCAGTAATAGCACCCAGGGCGTTGCCTACAGTCTCTATAGCGACAGTAGTTTTAATAACGAGATTGCCAATAACACAGCGCTTCCTCGTCTGTCGACAGTTGACGGTGTGGATTATTACACGCTGTATGGCCGCATTCGCGGCGGTGGTAAAAATACTGCGATTGCACCGGGTAACTATTCAGATACTATTTATGTCAGTGTGAATTATTAAATTTAGCTGGTTGAAGTCATTTTTTAAGGCCTGCATTTGTTATGGGCTTTTTATTTTTAAAAAATGGTCGAGCATCATAATAAAGTTAATAAAGAATAAACTTGTTTTTTAAAGTTTAAGCACTGCTTAATTTTAGTGGTTTCACCAGTGCGAATAAGCATTTTAAATATGCTAATGGTGAATTTACGTTATACCATATATTGTGATATTCATCACATTATTGCTAATATATCCTTTTCATATATCTTTCTTGTTAAGCTTCATTATAATTAACTTGTTGAAAAACAATCAAAATATATACTAACACACCCTTTAGGGGCGTTGGGCATATTCAGTGGTCGAAGCGTTGGACATCAACTAAATTTTTCTTATTACTCCTATTGAGTTACGCAGATCCGTTTTTAATGACGTTGCTCTTTTATATTGGATGAACGCTCGCCTTTCCCGGAGATATAATATGAAGAAAATACGGCTTATCCTGTTAACTGGATTGGTGACGCTGTCGGTAAATAATGCCGATGCGGTTACCAGTAACGGTATTATTGGGGCGACGTTGACATTATCAAACGGATGTTTAATTAATGGTTCTCCCTCTCAAAGCGGTATCGACTTCGGTACACTGGACTTCGGTACAAATCCCGCCACATTTTCTCAATTGACCACTCAACTTTCTAACACGGGCGCTGGCGGCAGTTCGTTCACTATCCAATGCACGACCGCCAGCTATACCGTCCAGATAACCGGCAACACCAATACTGCAACACCAGGCACCACAGTGGGAACGCCGGGTACAGTGGCACGGTATTTGCGTTCCGCAACGCCAACGAACACGCAAGGGGTGGCGTACAGCGTTTTTAGCGACAGCGCGTTCAGTAATGAGATCGTTAACGGTGCCGCCATCCCGCGAACCACCACCAGCGGTGGAGTGGATTCTTACACGTTGTATGGGCGCATTACTGGCGGGGGTAACAGCGTAACGGTATTGCCCGGGACCTATACGGACACCCTAAACGTGAGCGTGACCTACTAGCGTCAATATGATGCAACCAGAAGGAAAGTGCGCTTCTCTCGCGAGAAGTCACGGGGTGTTGCGCGCCATTTTTGGGCTATCGCTGAGCATGAGTGTACTGCCAGGGCCTGCGGTTGCCGTCACGGTGACGCAACAAACTTTTACCGTTGGCGCGACCATTACACCCGGATGTTCTGTAACGAGAGGCGTCGGTGGGGTTTTGGGCGCACTTGATTTTGGTACTCATACGGGGGTGGAGAGCGGCCAGATCTCCACCAGCTTTGTACCGAATGCCGGAATGTCACTCGCCTGCACGCCGGGTGTTGCCTTAACCATGAGCATCAATGGTGGGATGTATTACTCAACGGTACGCAATATGCAGCTAAACGGTGGAACACAGCGGGTTCCGTATCGCATTTACCGCAGTAGCTCGTTGGCGGCAAACACAGAAATTGGTGTTAATCAGTCGGTGTCAGTCACCTATAGCGATGCCAATAATATCGCGCTCAGCATCTTTGGCGCCGCGCAACTGTCCCCGTTCGGCACAGCGGGGACATATTCTGATCAATTGACTGTGACATTGACATGGTAAAGGGAGAAGGGAAATGAGCGTCACCTCCGGCGCCGCAAGGGCGGCAGGTTTAATGATGATGCTGTGTACTGCGATGGGAGACGCCAATGCGGCAGCCACAATCTTACTCTGGCCGATTGATCCCTGGTTAGGATCAGAGAATAAAGCCACCGAGTTGTGGATCCAGAACCAGGGCAACACGCCAGCAACCATGCAGGTGCGTATCGTCCGTTGGCGCCAGGAGCGTGGCGATGAGCGCTATCAACCGCAGACGGATGTGGTTGCCAGCCCGCCTATTGTCACCATACAAAAAGGGACTAAGCAGCTTATCCGCCTGATAAAACAGACGGAGATACCCGCAGGCACAGAACAGGCATACCGAATCATTGTTGATGAAATCCCTCCAGCCGGCTCATCTCAGGGACAGATGGGTATCAAATTGCAAATGCGTTACTCCATCCCGCTCTTTATTTATGGCAAGGGGATTATTACTTATCCTGAGAGTGCAAACCATGCGCTGGTGGATCCGCGCGAACTCAGTTGGCAAGTCGTACGAGAAAATGGAAAACCTGTGCTGCAGATACGTAACCAGGGTGATGTGCATGTTCGATTGACGGCTGTCTCCGCCCGACAAGGTGGGCAAACACGGGTCATTGCTGACGGACTGCTGGGGTATGTCCTGCCAGGGGAAACGCGTTCCTGGCCGCTCCCTGCCGGGGTGCCTGCCCCTGTAGAGCTTAAAGCGACAATCAATGCCAGAGAAAGTGAATGGCAGTCTCCCGCCAGGTAATTTTCCCGGCGATGATCATGCTGCTAGGCAATTCGGCTAATGTCAGAGCACAGCAGGGCGATGACACACTTCCACCGCCGCCGGATGCACAAGTAGTGAATGAACAGGTGGTGTTTCATCTAAACCTGGTCATAAATCATTATGATACGCAACAGGTTGTACCGGTGACGCGACGTGGCAGTGCTTATTTTGTCGCCAGCGCCGATCTGCAGCGTTGCGGAATATCCGCAGATTATATTCCTCAGGGAGAGGTAAATGTGTCAGCGTTACCCAACGTGCGCACTGACTACGATAGCGAACGTCAGCGGCTATTGCTGTTTGTTCCTGATGGGTGGTTGCCGGAGCGGTTTACCGCGTTCAATGGCGGACAGCAGCGTAGCCCCTTACCCGATGGGCGTGGCGCGCTGCTGAATTATGATGTCTACACCAATAACACGGAAAATATCGGTACGCGTGCTTCTCTTTGGCATGAGTTTCGCTATTTCTCCGGAAATATGACGTTTTCCTCGACCGGGACAGCCATCTCCCGCCTTTCGGGTCAACCTGCGCAACAGGATGGTTATACCCGTTATGACACCACCCTCCATTTGACTGATGAAGACAATGCTATCCAGTGGAGTGTGGGGGATGTGATTTCCGACTCGCTAAGTTGGAGTAACAGCGTACGCGTAGGAGGGATCAGTTATGGGCGTGACTTTTCACTGCGTCCTGATCTGGTGACCTGGCCCATTCCGTCATTTTCCGGCGAGGCGGCGGTTCCGACCTCGGTTGATGTATTCATTAATGGCTACCGCGCCGGGTCGAAACAAATTGAGCCAGGCCCTTTTACCCTGACCAATTTGCCTTATATAAACGGTGCAGGGAATGCAGTACTGGTCACCACCGATGCGCTAGGGCGCAAGGTCAGTACCACCATGCCGTTTTATGTCGCCAGCGAGTTGCTTAAAGAGGGGCTCAGTGATGGTGCGACAACGCTGGGGGGGCTGCGGCGTAATTACGGTATCGACAGTTTCGACTATGGCTCCATGGTGGGAAGTGCGTCTTATCGCTACGGCCTGACAGATTATTTGACGCTGGAGGCTCATGGGGAAGGGGCGCAGAAACTGGCGCTGGGCGGCGTGGGTGCTGTCGCGAAGTTATGGCGTCTTGGGGTGGTGCATTCGTCATGGACGCAAAGTCAGATGCGGGGCGACAGTGGTAGTCAATTGAACTGGGGATATCAGTACAGTACCGGTATGTTCAGCATTGCCACGCAGCATATCCGTCGCGATCGCGGTTTCGGCAACCTGGCGCTGTATGAACAAAACTACTATTACGACCATCCCAATGACAATAACACGCCGCCAATAGCTAGTTTGAGTCGTAAAACGGACCAATACTCACTCTCTTTTAATCTCGGCGATTTTGGCAATATTGGCGCGGCATGGATTGGCGTTCGCAATTTTGACAACAGCAAGACTGAATTGCTTAACCTCTCATGGAGCCGCAATCTGTGGGGAGACAGCAATATTTATGTTTCGGCAAGCCGTGACAATGGGCGCGGTGACTGGAACGCCGCAGTCTCGGTACAAATTCCGCTCGGCGATCGGGACAGCGTGTCTCTGAGCGTGGATAACACTGCAGATGCGGGCACGGCGCAGCGGATTAACTACGGTCATTCGATGCCCTCTTACGGTGGTTTGAGCTGGAATATGGCGCTGGCGCGACAGACCAAAGGCGACAGTTATCAACAAGGAACGCTCGGCTGGCGCAATAACAACGTTGAATTGCAGGGGGGCATGTACGGCTACAGCGACATGCGGACATGGTGGGGGGAGGCGATGGGATCGCTGGTACTGATGGATAACGAATTCTTCTTCGCCAAAAGAATCAATGATGCCTTTGTGGTCGTGAGTACGGGGGGAGAGCCGGAAATTCCGGTAAATTATGAAAATCAACTCATTGGAAAAACGAATAAAAATGGCTACCTGCTCATAAGCGGCGTGTCCTCGTATTATCCGGCCAATTACAGCATTGACACCCTGAATTTACCCGCCGACACGCAGATCATTGAGACCGAGCGGCGGCTTGCTCTGCGTCGTTACTCAGGCTATCTGGTGGAATTTCCGATGGTGCGCGAGCGGGTGGCGAGTGTGATCCTGCATGATGAGCAAAACAATCCGTTACCGCTCACCAGTGAAGTGAGTCGCCAGGGCAAACCGACGGCTATTGTGGGTTATGACGGTATTGCCTGGCTGGAAAATCTGGATGAAGTCAGTGTGCTTAATGTCCGGTTACCCGATGACACACGCTGCACCGCTAACCTGACCCTGAATGCCAACCCAGAGCATAAGCTGGAAACGTACGGCCCGCTTATGTGTAAGAGGAGCAACTGATGCGTCGTATCCTGTTAATGCTGTTATTACTGTCGGGAACGAGCGCACAGGTTTGGGCTGCCTGTACCGCCAGTTTATCCAATAACAGCCCGTCATTTGGCACGTCAGTGACATCTTTTACCCTCAATAGCGCCGAGCAACCGGTGTCTACCAATATCTATCTTGATTGCGACTCCGCGCTGTCGCTTCTGACAAATGACTACGCAACACTCACTATGACAGGTGCCTCAACGCTGGTTGCCAGTCGTGGGGCGATGAAGCGTACCGATGATTTAACAGTGACGGATTCCATCCCGGTGAAATTATGCGGTGTGTCTGGCTGTTCGTCGGGCGAAGTCACGAACGGTGGGGCTGGCTATACCTGGAATGGCACTTTTCTTTTGACGGTACTGGGATCGAAGCGCTATACGCTGCCACTCTTTCTACGCACTGTGACCGGTCAAAGCGTTTCGGCCGGCCCCTATGCGGGGACGTTAAACCTGAATCTCTACTACAACATATGCGCGGTGGGGACCATTTTAACCGGTTGTACGCAGTTGCAAAGCGGTAACCTGGCGCTGAATCTTACGGTAAGCATGACAGTGACCAACGATTGCACTGCGATTTCAGCACCTAATGTCAATTTCGGCAGTGCGCCAATCGCGAAGGCGTTCCCCGCCATTTCACAATCGATTAGCGTGACCTGCACTAAAGGGTATGCCTATACCATTGGTATCAATAATGGCAACAATGCCAATGGGACGGTACGGCAGATGGCAAACGGTTCAAATCGGCTGAGTTATGAAATCTATAAAGGCAGCACATCATCCCGTTGGGGGGCTGCGGGGGCGGAGCGCTGGTCCAGTGGGACGTCTTCATCGATCAGCACCGATGGCACGTTACGCACCTATAACTATACGGCGCAGGTCATGCCGAATCAGACGACCCCACCGGGAGGAACATACAGTGACACATTACTTATCGATCTCGCTTTTTAGTTGAGTTATCGCTTTTTAACATTCCAGACGAAGGAAATTTCTACGGTTAATATTGAGACGGTTTAATTCCCTTTCGCAAATGTAAAGTTCTATAGCCCCTTGCCGATAACACCGTTAACAAGTTTTCAGGAAGGTGTAGCATGTTGAACCGTATTCGCGTTGTCACAATGCTGATGAGTGTACTGGTAGTGTTTGCGCTGCTGCAGTTGCTCTCGGGCGGGCTTTTATTCTCTTCTCTTAATCAAAATCAGCAAAGCTTTGCGGTTTCCAACGATCTGCGCATGCAACAGACCGAACTGACGAAAACCTGGGAACTGATGCTGCAAACACGTATCAACCTGAGCCGTTCATCTGCGCGTATGATGATGGATCCGAACAACCAACAAAGTAGCGCTAAAACTGATTTATTAAAAAGCGCGAAATCCAGCCTGGCTGATGCGGCAAAACACTACGATGCCTTCCGTGCCATGCCATCGGTACCCGCGATGGAAGAGGCGCGTCAGGTGCTGGATGAAAAGTATAAAACCTATGCGGCCGGACTGACAGAACTGGTGCAGTTTCTGGAAGGCGGCAACATGGATGGCTACTTTGCGCAGCCAACGCAGGGTATGCAAAACGGTCTCGGTGATGCGATGGGCAAATATGCCCAGTTAAGCGAATCGCTGTATCGCAAAGCCTATGACGAAAGCGTGAGTGATTATAACTTTGCAAAATGGCAGATGGCGGCCCTCGCGCTGGCCCTGGTCGTTGTGCTGGCGTTGGTCTGGTACGGCATTCGCCGCATTCTGCTGGCGCCGTTGACCGCCGTCATTAAACACATTCGTGAAATCGCCAGCGGCAATTTGACCGATACGCTGGTGGTTGAAGGGCGCAGTGAGATTACCGATCTGGCCCAAAGCGTTGACCATATGCAGCGCTCGTTGATTGATACGGTAACCAATGTGCGTGCCGGTTCTGATGCTATTCACTCTGGTACCAGCGAAATCGCCGCGGGCAACAATGACCTGTCATCCCGTACCGAAGAACAAGCCTCGGCGCTGGAAGAGACGGCGGCCAGTATGGAAGAACTGACCGCAACGGTGAAACAGAACGCCGAAAACGCCCGTCAGGCATCGCTGCTGGCGAAGAGCGCCTCCGAAACCGCTGAACGCGGCGGTAAAGTGGTGGATGGCGTGGTGAAAACCATGCATGACATTGCCGCCAGTTCGCAAAAAATTGCCGATATTACCGGCGTCATCGACGGTATAGCCTTCCAGACCAATATCCTCGCCCTCAACGCGGCGGTGGAAGCCGCCCGCGCCGGTGAGCAGGGCCGTGGCTTTGCGGTGGTTGCTGGCGAAGTGCGTAACCTTGCCAGCCGTAGCGCCCAGGCGGCAAAAGAAATCAAAGCGCTGATTGAAGACTCTGTCTCCCGCGTGGATACCGGTTCGGTACTGGTTGAAAGCGCCGGTGAGACGATGGGCGATATCGTTAGTGCAGTAACCCGTGTAAACGACATTATGGGTGAGATTGCTTCGGCCTCTGATGAACAGAGCCGTGGCATCGACCAGGTTGCGCTGGCGGTATCCGAAATGGATCGCGTCACGCAGCAAAACGCCTCGCTGGTACAACAATCTGCCGCCGCTGCGGCTGCATTAGAAGAACAAGCCAGCAGGTTGACGCAAGCGGTTTCTACTTTCCGTCTCTCTTCTGTCCCTACAAAAACCGCGCAAGGAGCGCTTAATCCGGCGGCAGCCATTACTTCGGCTCCTTCCAGAGCCCGTCAGCTAACGTCCGGACAAAACGATAACTGGGAAACTTTTTAACTGCTTTAACCCGCGGCACTTTGCCGCCTGATGGGAGCGTTGATGTTAAACCGTATTCGAATTTCTACGACACTTTTTTTGATCTTGATTGTTTGTGGCATTTTGCAGGTAGGGAGCAACGGATTGTCGTTTTGGGCGTTTCGTCAAAGTACCGCCCATTTATCAGAAGTTGAAAAAAGTAACATCCAGCGCAACGCATTGATGCAAACCCGCGCCTGGTTATTACAAGCCAGTACATCATTAAATAAAGCCGGTACGTTAACGGCGCTGAGTTATCCGCCGGACGATATCAAAGCGCTAATGAAACAGGCGAAAGATAATCTGAAAGATGCCGATAACAGTATTAATGAGTTTCTGAGTATCCCGGCGCTGACCGATGAAGGTAAGCGTCTGCAGGACGGAACGAAAGTGGCTTATACGGCATGGCATGGCGATCTGGAACACCAGGCCGCGTGGCTTGAAAGCAACCAGCTATCCGACTTTATGTCGGCGCCGATTCAGCAGTCGCAGGATGTATTTGATAAAAACTTTACGGCCTGGCAGCAGCATATTAACCACTTTGTGGAGACCGCTAAGGCAGAGGGTCAAAGCAATTACCAGCGCTCAGCGGTGATTTTTGCCGTGGTGGTCGTTCTGGCGGCGTTGCTGACGTCGGCGGCGCTGTGGTGGTCGCGGAAGATGATTGTTCAGCCGCTGGCCATTGTTAGTAGTCACTTTGACAGTATTTCCGAGGGCAATCTGGCTCGACCGATTGCGGTATTTGGTAAAAATGAAATTTCGGCCATTTTTGCCAGCCTCAAAAAGATGCAGACCGCGCTGCGTTCTACTGTGACCGAAGTGCGTCACGGCAGCTACGCGATGCATACCGGTATCTCGGAGATTGCCGAAGGCAACAACGATCTGTCGGCGCGTACCGAACAACAGGCGGCGTCGCTGGCGCAAACGGCGGCCAGCATGGAACAGTTAACGGCGACCGTGGGACAAAACGCTGATAACGCCCGTCAGGCATCTGGTCTGGCACAGAGCGCGGCGGAAACGGCGCGTAAAGGCGGGCAGCAGGCGTCGAATGTGGCAAGCACTATGCATGAGATCGCCGCCAGTTCGCAAAAGATTGGCGATATTATCAGCGTGATTGACGGTATCGCTTTCCAGACCAATATTCTGGCGTTGAACGCGGCGGTAGAAGCGGCGCGGGCAGGTGAGCAGGGACGTGGTTTCGCTGTGGTGGCCGGGGAGGTGCGTAACCTCGCCAGCCGAAGCGCGCAGGCTGCCAAAGAGATCAAAGGTCTGATCGAAGAGTCAGTTTCACGTGTTGAGCAGGGATCTGTGCTGGTGGATACCTCTGCGAAAACCATGATGGAGATCGTCCACTCTGTCACCCAGGTGAACGATATTATGGGCGAAATTGCCTCTGCTTCGGATGAACAGCGCCGGGGTATTGAGCAGGTCGCACTGGCAGTAAGCCAGATGGATCAGGTGACCCAACAGAATGCTGCGCTCGTTGAAGAAGCCGCCGCGGGAACCGATCAGTTAGCGCATCAGGCAGATCATCTGACCTCCCTGGTGGCTGTGTTTAAGTTAGAAGAACATGTCGTTACATCAGACGCGGTACTCCCCAAAGGAGTGCCGGTTGTATCCTAAATCAGAATGAGAAGGCGCTATGACATCATCAATGCCTACTGGGCAAACGTCATCACTCATGCAACAGATGACTCAGCGTCTTGCGCTGTCTGACGCGCATTTTCGTCGAATATGTCAGTTGATTTATCAACGCGCAGGGATCGTGCTCGCCGACCACAAGCGGGACATGGTCTATAACCGCCTTGTTCGTCGTTTACGCACCCTTGGGCTGGATGATTTTGGTCGTTACCTGAGCATGCTGGAAGCGAACCAAAATAGCGCCGAGTGGCAGGCTTTTATAAACTCGCTGACCACTAACCTCACGGCATTTTTCCGGGAAGCTCACCACTTCCCGGTCCTTGCGGAGCATGCCCGTAAGCGTACCGGCGAGTATCGCGTCTGGAGTGCCGCGGCGTCGACTGGTGAAGAGCCGTATTCCATTGCGATTACGTTGGCAGATGCACTCGGTATGGCGCCGGGTCGTTTCAAGGTAATTGCCAGCGATATTGATACCGAAGTGCTGGAAAAAGCCCGTAACGGTGTCTATCGCCAGGATGAATTGAAAACGCTGTCGCCGCAACAGCTACAGCGTTACTTCATGCGCGGAACCGGGCCCCATGCCGGTCTGGTGCGCGTGCGTCAGGAACTGTCGAATTATGTGGATTTCACCTCGGTGAATTTGCTCGATAAACAATATAACGTCCCTGGACCGTTTGACGCGATTTTTTGCCGTAACGTAATGATTTATTTTGATAAAACGACGCAGCAGGATATCTTGCATCGTTTTGCACCATTGCTTAAGCCTGACGGACTACTTTTTGCCGGGCATTCGGAGAATTTCAGCAACCTTGTGCGTGAGTTTAGCCTGCGTGGTCAAACCGTTTACGCGCTGAGTAAGGATAAAGCATGAGTAAAATCAGGGTAATGTCCGTCGATGATTCTGCATTGATGCGCCAAATCATGACCGAAATTATCAATAGCCACAGCGATATGGAAATGGTGGCGACGGCGCCGGATCCGTTGGTTGCACGGGATTTAATTAAAAAATTTAACCCTGATGTGCTGACGCTTGATGTGGAAATGCCGCGGATGGACGGTCTGGATTTCCTGGAAAAACTGATGCGCCTGCGTCCGATGCCGGTGGTGATGGTTTCTTCCCTGACGGGAAAAGGCTCAGAAGTGACGCTGCGTGCGCTGGAGTTAGGGGCGATTGATTTCGTCACTAAACCCCAGCTCGGTATTCGCGAAGGGATGCTGGCCTACAGCGAAATGATCGCCGAAAAAGTGCGTACCGCCTCGCGCGCGCGTCTTGCGGCACATAAACCCATGTCGGCAGCCCCGGCAGCGTTGAAGTCTGGTCCGTTGTTAAGTTCGGAAAAATTGCTGGCCATTGGCGCTTCAACCGGAGGAACAGAGGCAATTCGTCATGTACTCCAGCCATTGCCGCTGTCAAGTCCGGGTATTCTTATTACGCAGCACATGCCGCCAGGGTTCACCCGTTCGTTTGCCGAACGCCTGAATAAGCTGTGCCAGATTACCGTGAAAGAGGCGGAAGATGGTGAGCGTGTCCTGCCAGGACATGCGTATATTGCGCCGGGCGACAAGCATATGGAGCTGGCGCGTAGCGGGGCAAACTATCAGATTAAGATCCACGATGGGCCGCCGGTGAACCGTCACCGTCCCGCTGTGGACGTACTGTTTCATTCGGTCGCGAAATACGCCGGGCGCAATGCCGTGGGGGTTATCCTCACCGGTATGGGCAATGACGGTGCGGCCGGAATGTTAGCGATGCACCAGGCTGGAGCCTGGACCATTGCACAAAATGAGGCAAGTTGTGTGGTGTTCGGCATGCCGCGCGAAGCTATCAATATGGGTGGCGTCAGCGAAGTGGTCGATCTTAGCCAGGTAAGCCAGCAGATGTTGGCAAAAATTAGTGCCGGACAGGCAATACGTATTTAACGAGGAGTGATGTTTTATGGCGGATAAAGAGCTCAAATTTCTGGTTGTCGACGACTTTTCCACGATGCGTCGTATCGTGCGCAACCTGTTAAAAGAGCTGGGGTTCAACAACGTCGAGGAAGCCGAAGACGGCGTTGACGCGCTGAACAAACTCCAGACCGGTGGTTTTGGTTTCGTCATTTCCGACTGGAACATGCCGAACATGGACGGACTGGAACTGCTTAAGACAATTCGTGCTGACGGCAACATGTCTTCGCTGCCGGTACTGATGGTCACGGCAGAAGCGAAAAAAGAAAACATTATCGCGGCGGCTCAGGCTGGCGCGAGCGGCTATGTAGTGAAACCTTTCACTGCTGCAACCCTGGAAGAGAAACTCGGTAAGATTTTCGAGAAACTCGGCATGTGAGGACTGGACGATGATTCAACCTTCAATTAAACCTACGGAAGAACATTCAGCCAGCGATATCATTGCCCGTATCGGTAGCCTGACACGTATGCTGCGTGACAGTTTACGTGAATTGGGATTGGATCAGGCGATTGCTGAAGCGGCGGAAGCCATTCCTGATGCCCGTGATCGTCTTGATTACGTGGTGCAGATGACCGCGCAGGCAGCTGAACGCGCACTCAATAGCGTCGAGGCGTCGCAACCGCATCAGGATGCGATGGAAAAAGGGGCCAAATCCCTGTCCAAGCGTTGGGATGAGTGGTTTGAAAATCCTATCGAGCTGAAAGATGCCCGTGAACTGGTGACCGACACCCGTAAATTCCTCGGGGATGTGCCGGGCCACACCAGCTTCACCAACGCGCAACTGTTAGACATCATGATGGCGCAGGATTTCCAGGACCTTACCGGTCAGGTTATCAAGCGTATGATGGATGTGATTCAGGAAATTGAACGACAGCTTCTGATGGTGCTGATCGAAAACATTCCCGATCAGTCTGCGCGTCCGAAACGTGAAAACGAAAGTCTGCTCAATGGGCCGCAACTTGATGCGACGAAAGCGGGCGTGGTGGCAAGCCAGGATCAGGTTGACGATCTGCTCGACAGTCTCGGTTTCTGATGCTCTTGCACTGAGCCATACTGATAAAACGGGAAGCAGCAATGCTTCCCGTTTTTTTAGCTCATCGTGGACAAGGAAAATGAGGCGGTGTTATTGAGCATATGCAGCAGCATTGGCAGTAGTAGCCCACCGGATGACATTCTTACCACGCAAAGCAGAGCCGAAAAAGTAAACAGCCAGATAAAGGTGGCTGGCGCGTGGTATTGCGTATGCATAAGCGCAAAGGCTACCGAAGTCACCACGATGCTCTGCTGCCTGGTAAAGCGTCCCCAGCGCAGAAAGGCGTTGAGTAAGAAGCCGCGAAAAATCACCTCTTCACAAAACGGGGCAATAAAACAAATGGCGAACGCCAGACCCCAACGCGCAGAAACCGAGTAGCTCTTTAGCGATGCAACCCACTCTTCTTCGATCCCCAAAAACTGCCAGACAATATTGAGTGCGATAATAGCCAGTAAGCCCAATGCGAAATAACCGGGGTTAAATTGCCCCAACGGCATAAAAGGGTAGTGATGGTTGTAGTATCGCCAGAGCAGGAGTGTGCACGGCAAGCTCACGGCCAGGCCGACAAATAGCGCAGCAAAACCTGAATGATAGAGCGCGGCATAATTGGGCAGCAGTGCCACAATAAAGAAAAAACAATGATAAATCAGTACTGCTGCGAGACACATCATTGTGTGATGACGTCTCTGCTCCTGATTGAACAGCATGGTTATCATCCCTGTGTTAATTACGTTTTATATCTTTTTTATAGGCATACGCTGCAAAAGCAGCTTTTCTGACCCACGCGGTAGTATATCGTTGGCGGATAAGTACATGCACTTTTCCTTTTCTCAAATCGCGAAAACCCCGTGTTTTTATGCCTTACTCTGCCCATTAGACCGACTTGACTCTGGCATTATGTCATCAAACATCTACCCGTGGATTTGAGCCGTGGCAGACGATAGCGACGACAAAACAGAAGCCCCCACACCCCACCGAAAAGAGAAGGCCCGTGAGGAAGGGCAAGTTCCCCGATCGAAAGAGCTGACATCAATTTTGATGCTCTTTGTTGGGGTGGGCGTGCTCTGGATGGGTGGGGACGCGTTTGCCCGCAAACTGTCGGGCATCATGTCGTCGGGATTACGTTTTGATCATGGCATTATCAATGACCAAAAAATGATCCTTGGGCATCTGATCGCGTTGCTCAAAAATACTGCGCTGGCGCTGTTACCGCTGGTGGCAGGTGTGGTGCTGGTGGCGCTGGCAGCTCCCCCGGCACTGGGTGGCCTGGTGTTAAGCGGAAAATCGATACAGTTCAATTTTTCTAAAATTAACCCGTTGAGTGGAATTAAGCGCCTGTTTTCGGCGCAGGTCGTGGCAGAGCTGGTCAAGGCCATCATGAAAACGGCCCTGATGGGCAGCGTGGCCGCCTTTTATCTGTGGTATAAATGGCCGGAAATCATGCGCCTGATGATGGAGGCACCGGTCACTGCGATGGCCAGCGCGCTGAATCTGGCCGGGATGTGTTGCCTGTTGGTCGTGCTATCGATAATCCCGATGGTGGGATTTGACGTCTTCTGGCAGATCTACAGCCACCTGAAAAAATTGCGCATGTCCAAACAGGATATCCGTGATGAATTTAAACAGCAGGAGGGTGACCCGCATGTTAAGGGGCGTATCCGCCAGCTACAACGTGCCGCGGCGCGCCGTCGTATGATGGCAGATGTGCCGAAAGCCGATGTGATTGTAACGAACCCGACGCACTACTCCGTCGCACTGCAATATGACGAGAATAAAATGAGTGCGCCAAAGGTGATTGCGAAGGGTTCTGGTTTGATTGCGCTGCGTATTCGTGAAATTGGCAGCGAAAACCGTATTCCGATCCTTGAGGCGCCGCCGCTGGCGCGCGCCCTGTACCGCCATGCTGAAATCGGTCAGCAGATCCCTGGCCAGCTTTACTCGGCCGTGGCTGAGGTTTTAGCCTGGGTATGGCAATTGAAACGCTGGAAGCTTGCCGGGGGCAAACGCCCGGCAAGACCTGAAAATCTCCCAGTGCCAGAGTCGCTGGATTTTATGAACGAGAAGGACACTGATGGCTAATCTGGTGGCAATGTTGCGTCTGCCTGGCAACCTGAAATCAACACAATGGCAAATTCTGGCGGGACCCCTGCTGATTTTGTTGATTCTGTCGATGATGGTTTTGCCGTTGCCGGCATTCGTGCTCGACCTGCTTTTTACCTTCAACATTGCGCTCTCGATTATGGTGCTTCTGGTGGCGATGTTCACCCAGAAAACCCTCGAGTTCGCGGCATTTCCCACCGTATTGCTGTTTACCACGTTGCTGCGCCTGGCGCTGAACGTTGCCTCTACCCGTATCATTCTGTTGGAAGGCCATACCGGCACGGCGGCGGCGGGTAGGGTGGTTGAAGCCTTTGGTCACTTCCTTGTTGGCGGTAACTTTGCCATCGGTATCGTGGTGTTCATCATCCTCGTTATCATCAACTTTATGGTTATCACCAAAGGTGCGGGGCGTATCGCGGAAGTGGGCGCACGTTTTGTACTGGACGGGATGCCGGGTAAACAGATGGCTATCGACGCCGACCTTAACGCCGGGCTTATCGGTGAAGATGAGGCGAAACGTCGTCGTTCCGATGTGACCCAGGAAGCTGACTTCTACGGCTCCATGGACGGTGCGAGTAAGTTTGTGCGCGGTGACGCCATCGCGGGCATCCTGATCATGGTTATCAACGTCATCGGCGGCCTGCTGGTGGGGGTGTTGCAGCATGGCCTGTCGATGGGCGATGCGGCGCAAAGTTATACCCTGTTGACCATCGGTGATGGTCTGGTGGCACAGATCCCGGCGCTGGTTATCTCCACCGCAGCGGGTGTTATTGTGACACGCGTGGCAAACGATGAAGACGTCGGTCAGCAGATTGTTAGCCAGTTGTTTACTAACCCACGCGTAATGGTGCTCAGTGCCGCGGTACTGGGTCTGTTTGGCCTGGTCCCAGGTATGCCGAACTTTGTCTTCCTGCTTTTCACCGTGGGTCTGCTGGCGCTGGCCTGGTGGCTGCGCGGTAAAGAAGAGAAGGCGCCGGCGGAAGCGACGCCAATCAAGATGCCAGAAAATAACCAGGCGGTGGAAGCCACCTGGAATGATGTGCAACTTGAAGATTCACTGGGCATGGAAGTGGGCTATCGCCTGATTCCGATGGTGGATTTCCAGCAGGATGGCGAACTGTTGGGGCGTATCCGCAGTATTCGTAAAAAATTCGCCCAGGACATGGGGTTCCTGCCGCCGGTGGTGCATATTCGTGACAACATGGACTTGCCGCCAGCCCGTTACCGCATCCTGATGAAAGGGGTGGAAGTGGGGAGCGGTGATGCCTATCCGGGGCGCTGGCTGGCGATTAACCCGGGGACCGCAGCAGGTTCGTTACCAGGGGAACAGACTGTCGATCCGGCCTTTGGCCTGGCGGCTATCTGGATTGAGAGCGCCCTCAAAGAGCAGGCGCAGATCCAGGGCTTCACCGTGGTGGAGGCCAGTACGGTTGTCGCAACGCACCTGAACCACGTGATCGGCCAGTTTGCCCCGGAGCTGTTTGGGCGTCAGGAAGCGCAACAACTGCTTGACCGCGTGACTCAGGAAATGCCGAAACTCACCGAAGATCTGGTGCCGGGAGTTGTTACGCTGACAACACTGCATAAAGTGCTGCAAAACCTGCTGGCAGAAAAAGTGCCGATCCGCGATATGCGCACCATTCTGGAGACGCTGGCAGAACACGCTCCGCTGCAAACCGATCCCTACGAACTGACCACGGTTGTTCGCGTGGCGCTGGGCCGTGCGATTACCCAGCAATGGTTCCCTGGCAGTGGCGAAGTGCAGGTTATTGGCCTTGATACGCCGCTCGAACGCCTGCTGTTGCAAGCATTGCAAGGCGGCGGTGGGCTGGAGCCGGGCCTTGCCGATCGTTTACTTGAGCAAACCCAGGAAGCATTGCAGCGTCAGGAGATGCTTGGCGCGCCGCCGGTACTGCTGGTCAACCATGCGTTGCGTCCGTTGCTGTCTCGCTTCTTGCGTCGCAGCCTGCCGCAACTGGTGGTGTTGTCGAACATGGAAATGTCAGATAACCGTCCGATTCGGATGACGGCGACCATCGGAGGCAAATAATGCGTAAGCTTGCCGGGTTACTTCTTGCGTTGCCTTTGTTTGTCCATGCCGCCGGAAACGGCGCATGGCAGGCAAGCAATATCGGGGTCATTCTCAGCAATCGTGGGCAGGCCATGTCATCGCGTGTTCTTGCCCCTTCGCAGCCGGTCAATGGCCTGATGACGGTAGTTTCGTGGCGTTATGAGCTAATCGGCCCGACGCCTGCGGGGTTAAATACACGTTTGTGTAGCCAGACACGCTGTGTGCAACTCGACGCCCAGAGCGGAACCACTGTCGCCTTCGCCGATGTGCCCGCGATTGAGCCGTTACGCTTTATCTGGGAAGTCCCCGGCGGTGGAAGATTGATTCCTGCCCTCAATGTTAGCAGTATCCAGGTTATCGTTAACTACCGCTAGCCGCTCGTCTTTTCACCAGCCAACATCGTTCTTCTCAGGAATCTGATGGCTGGCTCGCAAATTATGACCCTGCCTTTTGAACCAAAAGAAACACTGTTTTATAAATCAGTGAAGCGCGTTGCGGCACTCTTTGTATTTTTGCCATTTGCCTTCCGGTCGTGGCAGAAACAGAAAGGTATCCCAAAGCACATACTCTTACTTTAGCCGTGTAAGCATTACCTTTGGCGAAGCCGGATTGCCAGAGGTCCCTCACTAATAAACAGGGTTAACGGCAATGAAAACACGTAAAATTGGATTGGTTAACTACCTCGCCTATGGTTCGGGCGACTTCCTGGGGGCGGGCACGACAGCACTTACCGCCGCATGGCTACTCTATTTCTACACCACGTTCTGTGGCCTGACGCCTATCGAAGCGACGTTTATTTTTGCGGCTGCCAGGGTACTGGATGCGGTGGTAAGTCCATTGATGGGCTTTTTAACCGATAACTTCGGCTCGACCTGGCTGGGTAAACGCTTTGGTCGCCGTAAGTTCTTTATCCTGTTAGGTATCCCCTGTGTGTTCAGCTACTCCATTATGTGGGTAGGGGACATGAGCTTCTGGTATTACCTGCTGACATATCTGCTGTTTGATGTGGTCTATACCATGATCCTAGTGCCGTACGAAACGCTGGTGCCGGAAATGACCGATGATTTCAAACAGAAAACCAAATTCTCCGGCGCGCGTATCTCGATGGCGCAGATGTCCGCTATTCTCGCCTCGTTCCTGCCGGGTCTGCTGCTGGCCCACTTCGGTAAAGACAACCCAATCTCTTTCTTCTACGCAAGCCTGGTGTTCTCTGTACTGTGCGCGCTGATGCTGACTTTTGTCTGGTGCTTTACCTGGGAGCGTCCGCGTGAAGCGTGGACCGAAGCGGCGCTGCGCGCCGAAGCTGAGAAAAAACACCTGACGCTGGGGCAGAGCCTGCGTCGCCTGTTTGTTGAACTGAGCTCAACGCTGCGCATCAAGATTTTCCGCCAGCACCTGGGGATGTACCTGGGCGGCTATATCGCACAGGACGTCTTTAACGCCGTCTTTACCTACTATGTTGTTTTCGTTCTGATGCAGGAAGCGTCTGTCGCGTCTAACTTGCTGGGCACTATGGCTATCTTCCAGTTTATCGCCGTTATCGCCATGATCCCGCTGTGCATCCGTTTTGGACCGGCGCCGTCTTATCGCATGGTGGTGGTGCTGTTTGGTCTGAGCGCGGCATCTTTCGCCATCCTCTACTGGGCGGGCCTGAGCGACATCTACGCCTTGCTGCTGTTGGTGTCTGCCGTTGCCGGTCTGGGCCGTGGGGGTATCAACTACGTACCGTGGAACACCTATACCTATATCGCGGATATCGATGAAGTGGTTACCGGCCAGCGCCGGGAAGGGATCTTCGCGGGCATCATGACCCTGACCCGGAAAGCCTCTCAGGCCGGTGCGGTCATGCTGGTGGGGATTGTGATGCAGGCATCCGGGTTTGTCTCCGGCCAGAAAACGCAGGTGCCGGAAGTGAGCCATACCATCCTGATGATCATGTGCTTCGGTACGTTGCTGGTGCTGGCCTGCGGTTTCCTGGTCTCTCTGCGTTTCAAACTGAACCTGAAAACTCACAGCGTTCTGCGTGAAGAGACGGCCAAAATGCGTGAGTCCGGTCGTGTTATTCCGGAAAGCGCAACGCCGCAAGCGCGCGCCACCGTTGAGATGCTGGCCGGCATGCCGTTTGAGTCCCTGTGGGGCAACAACAATATCGGCTATCTGAATCGTAATAAACCTGCCGCGCCTTCCCTGAAAGAAAACGCGTCACTGAAATCGACTTACAACTGAGGTTAAGAATATGAAGGTTTGGCCTGTCAAACATAGCCCGTTACTTTGTCAGCCAGAGCGTTTTATCGCCCGCGACGAGCTGAAATCATTGATTCAGAAGATCACGCATAATCTGGTCAATATTCACGACACCACCGGCGAGTTTTTACTGCGGCTTGACGACGGGCGTGTGATTGACACCAAAGGTTGGGCGGGCTGGGAATGGACCCACGGCGTCGGTCTGTACGGTATGTATCAGTATTACCAGCAGACGGGTGACCAGACGGTGCGTGACGTGATTGATAGCTGGTTCGCTGACCGTTTTGCCGAAGGCGCGACGACCAAGAACGTAAACACCATGGCACCGTTTCTGACGCTGGCGTATCGCTATGAAGAGACCCGGAATCCAGCTTTCCTGCCGTGGCTGGAGACCTGGGCTGAGTGGGCGATGAATGAGATGCCGCGTACGGATCACGGCGGTATGCAACACATCACTCTGGCAGAAGAGAACCATCAGCAGATGTGGGATGACACCCTGATGATGACTGTTCTGCCGCTGGCGAAAATCGGTAAACTGCTTAACCGTCCTGAGTATGTGGAAGAGGCGACCTATCAGTTCCTGCTGCATGTGCAGAACCTGATGGATAGGGAGACAGGCCTGTGGTTCCACGGCTGGAACTACGAAGGTTGCCATAACTTCGCGCATGCCCGTTGGGCGCGCGGCAATAGCTGGCTGACCATCGTCATCCCGGATTTCCTGGAGCTGGTGGATTTACCGGCAAACAATGCGGTACGCCGTTATCTGGTACAGGTGTTGAACGCACAAATCGCTGCGCTGGCGAAATGCCAGGACGACAGCGGGCTGTGGCATACGCTGCTCGACGATCCGACATCCTATCTTGAGGCGTCGGCAACCGCCGGTTTTGCCTACGGTATTCTGAAAGCGGTACGTAAGCGTTATGTTGGCCAGGAATATGCGCAGGTTGCTGAGAAAGCGATCAAAGCGGTGGTGAAGAATATCTCACCTGAAGGCGAATTGCTGCAGGTCTCATTCGGTACCGGTATGGGCAGCAATCTCGATTTCTACCGCCAGATCCCGCTGACTTCTATGCCGTATGGTCAGGCCATGGCGATGCTGTGTCTGACCGAGTATCTGCGTAAGTATTTCTAAGCTTCCCCGCGGCGCGAAGCTTGCCGGGGCTACCTTTGGTGCGGGCGGTAGATGCTGTGAACGTTTTCGACCTTTTTAGCCAGGGCTGACCCTTTTTCCCGACCGCAGGCAGCGGGGCGGGAGGCGAACACAGCGCGAAGCACCGCTTTCTTCGCGGGGCCGTGGGGATTATAAAGGGGAACGCGGTGTTCCCCTTTACCCGTTCACGGGTTCTGTCGCGACAGAAAAGCAAGGAACATAAGGTGAACGGAATGACCATCAGAGCCGCATTTTCCCCTCACCCTGGCCCTCTCCCCAAAGAGGAGAGGGGACCGTTCGTGCTCGAATTTTTGTGGCGACTCCTCAGCCTTGGGGGCTGAGGGGGTCTTTATCATGCATGGCGATATAAAAACAAAACCCGGCATTTGCCGGGTTTTTTTACAGACCGTCGATTTACATACGTTCGATGGTTTCGATACCGAGCGTATCCAGACCCAGTTTCAGGGTCTTCGCGGTCAGTAGCGCCAGTTTCAGACGGCTGTTGCGGACTTCTTCATTCCCGGCGCTCAGAATCGGACAATGTTCATAGAAGCCAGAGAACAGGCCCGCCAAATCGTACAGATAGGCACACATCACGTGCGGTGTCCCTTCACGGGCAACCACATTCAACGTCTCTTCAAACTGCATCAGGCGTGCGGCCAACTGGGCTTCGCGATCTTCGCTGATCACCACCTTCGCGGCGAGAAGGGCGCTTTCGTCGACCTCTGCTTTACGGAACACCGACAGCACGCGGGTATAGGCGTATTGCATATATGGCGCGGTGTTACCTTCAAACGCCAGCATATTGTCCCAGTCGAAGACATAATCGGTGGTACGGCTTTTGGAAAGATCCGCGTATTTCACCGCGCCGATACCTACGGCATTAGCCAGTTTTTCCAGCTCGTCTGCTGGCATATCCGGGTTCTTCTCGGCCACCAGACGACGGGCACGCTCCAGCGCCTCATCAAGCAGATCAGCCAGTTTCACCGTGCCGCCCGCACGGGTTTTGAACGGCTTGCCGTCTTTACCCAGCATCATGCCGAACATATGGTGTTCGAGAGACACAGACTCCGGTATATAACCGGCCTTACGCACGATAGTCCAGGCCTGCATCAGGTGTTGATGCTGGCGGGAGTCGATGTAGTACAGCACACGGTCTGCATGCAGCGTTTCATAACGGTATTTGGCACAGGCAATGTCGGTGGTGGTATAGAGGTAGCCGCCATCTTTCTTCTGGATGATCACACCCATCGGCTCGCCTTCTTTGTTCTTGAACTCGTCCAGGAACACCACGGTTGCGCCTTCGCTCTCCACTGCCAGCCCTTTGGCTTTCAGATCGGCCACGATCCCCGGCAGCATTGAGTTATAGAGGCTTTCGCCCATCACGTCTTTACGCGTCAGGGTAACGTTCAGGCGGTCATAGGTCATCTGGTTCTGGGTCATGGTAATGTCGACCAGTTTGCGCCACATCTGCAGGAAATATTCATCGCCACCTTGCAGTTTCACGACGTAGCTACGGGCGCGCTCGGCGAAAGCTTCATCTTCGTCGTAATGCTTTTTGGCTTCGCGGTAGAAACCTTCAAGATCCGCCAGCGCCATTTCACCCGCGTTTTGCTGCTGTTGCAGCTCCAGCCAGGCAATCAGCATACCGAACTGGGTACCCCAGTCACCCACGTGGTTCGCGCGGATCACGTTATGACCGAGGAACTCCAGGGTTCGCACGGATGCATCGCCGATGATGGTTGAGCGCAGGTGGCCAACATGCATCTCTTTCGCCACGTTCGGCGCTGAATAATCGACAACGATGGTTTGTGCCTGCGGCTTCGTGATGCCCAGACGGTCGGACTGCAACGCCAGGCTTACCTGGTCTGCCAGAAACTCCGGGGCCAGGAAGATATTGATAAAACCAGGCCCGGCGATTTCCACTTTGCTGGCGATCCCGCTGAGATCGAGATGAGTCAGTACCTTCTCGGCCAGTTGTCGCGGTGCCATGCCCAATTTTTTGGCAATTGCCATCACGCCATTAGCCTGATAATCGCCGAACTGGACTTTTGCAGACTGGCGGACCTGCGGTTCGCAATCCGCATCCGCACCTGCGGCAATGAGCGCCTGACCGACTTTTTCTGAGAGTAGAGCCTGAATATTCACCGGGATACCTTACATTGATGACGCGGCACATAAGGGCAGGCCGCGTCCGGGTGTTGATTATGAAAGGCGGGAGTATACTGCAAATGCCCGCAGGCGTCAGCACCGTAACCCGGTGGTTAACGTCAAAAAGCGTGGCCTGTTAGCGCCCGGATGAACGCTTAACACATTCGATCATGGACGTGTTTTCAGCCCCCTCATCCGAAACGCCAGGCGCCTGATCTTACTCGCTATCCTGCGAGGGGGATTTATCCGTAGTATAGTAAGAAGAGTTTATTTCTTTGAGCGTACTATGACTTATTCCATTGGCGAATTTGCCCGGCTTTGCGGGATAACGGCGACCACACTACGCGCCTGGCAGCGCCGCTACGGTCTGCTCAAACCGATGCGCACGGAAGGTGGGCACCGGCTTTACAATGATGACGACGTGCAACAGGCGCTTAAAATTCTCGACTGGGTGAAAAAAGGGGTACCTGTTAGCCAGGTTAAACCGCTGCTGGCAAGGCCAGAGATGCGGCGAACGAACAACTGGGTCACCCTGCAAGAGAACATGCTTTCACGGCTGAAAGAGGGGAAGATTGACTCTCTGCGGCAGCTTATTTACGACTCCGGACGCGAATATCCTCGCCCGGAACTGGTCACGGAAGTGTTGCGCCCGTTGCGCAGTAAAATGTCCGCCAATATTGCGGCAATGATGACGCTACGTGAAATCCTCGACGGCATTATTATCTCCTACACCTCGTTTTGCCTTGAAGGGGATAAGCGCGCGCCAGGCGATAATTATCTTATCACCGGCTGGCATCTGACCGACCCTTGTGAAATCTGGCTTGAAGCGCTTCGGCTGACCGGGCAGGGGCATCGCATCGATATCCTTCCGGTTCCGCCAGCCATGCTGGCGCCGGAGATTTTGCCGACAAGAAAATGGTTGCTGGTCACCAGCGGTAAGTTATCGGCCGCGCGTAAAAAACAGATTGAACTGTGGCAATCGCAGGTCAATTCCCTCGACGTTATTACCCTCTAGATCCTCTCTTCTGCTTGTGTTCATGGTCGCTGCATAGCGGCCTGGACGCTTACGCCTTTTTCTCAAATGAAGCATAAAAATTAATCACATTTAATCTGTTGATATTTAAGGTTTATAAAATATTTACGCAACAAAACTTGGACAAATATAATTAATTGTGTAAGTTTTAGATCAAGCGATAGCCGCGTTTTGTCAACGGAAAGGGTAAGACCCATGAGCACCATGCAGTCCGTCATTGATCGGTTTGTTCATTACTACGCTGAACTGGACAGCCAGCCGCCTTCAGCGCTGAGCGCGCTCTATCATCCCGATGCTGTGTTGCAGGATCCGTTTGGCGAGCATCACGGATTCGTTGCTATCCATCGTTACTTCACCCATCTGCTGGCGAACGTTGAACAGTGCCGTTTCGCTATTGATCCCCCGCTTTGTGATGGTCAGCGTTTTGCGGTGACCTGGACCATGCACTGGTCGCATCCGCATATCCGTGGCAACGAACCCCTCACGCTGCCAGGCTGCTCGGTCGTGGAAGTGCAGGGGGAGCATGTCTTACATCAGCGTGATTATTACGACGCCGGGGAGATGCTGTATGAGCATCTTCCCGTACTGGGCTGGGCGGTCCGCGGTGTGAAAAAGAGGGTCCGCGCATGAAAACGGTGCTTATCACGGGTGCCAGTTCGGGTATTGGCGAGGGGCTTGCTAAATCCTTCGCCGCCGATGGCTACCTCGTCATTGCCTGCGGGCGCGATCCATCGCGTCTGGAGGCGCTACAGCAGCATAGCTCTAACATTCGTCTGCGCCTGTTCGATATGACAGACAGGGACGCCTGTCGCCAGGCGCTGGAAGGGTGTTCTGCCGATCTGGTTATTCTTTGTGCGGGCACCTGCGAATATCTGGATCACGGGGTGGTGGATGCCGCTCTTGTCGAACGGGTGATGAGCACCAATTTTCTTGGCCCGGTGAACTGTCTTGCCGCGCTCCAGACACAGCTTAAACCCGGAAGTCGCGTTGTGCTGGTCAGTTCGATGGCGCACTGGCTGCCATTTCCCCGTGCCGAAGCCTATGGCGCGTCAAAAGCTGCGCTCAGTTGGTTTGCTGACAGTTTGCGCCTGGACTGGGAGCCGAAAGGGATCGCTGTCACCGTGGTTTCGCCGGGCTTTGTCGACACCCCGCTGACCCGTAAAAACGACTTTTCTATGCCTGGTCAGGTGAGCGTTGGGCAGGCGGTAACGGCGATTCGTCGCGGTCTCGCAAAGGGCAAAACACATATCGCATTTCCGGGCGCTTTTGGGTTGCTGTTGCGCTCGCTCTCCTCTCTTCCCGCCGTTGTGCAGCGGGCATTCTTACGCAGGATGGTACGGCCATGAACATTGCAATTATTGGTAGCGGCATTGCCGGGCTGACCTGTGCATGGCGGCTGGCCGGTCATCACAAGGTGACGCTATTTGAAGCACAAGCCACGCCCGGCGGGCATACGGCTACAGTGGATGTCGCCACCCCACAGGGGAGATGGGCCATTGATACCGGTTTTATCGTCTACAACGATCGCACCTACCCGCGTTTTATGGGGCTGCTCAGCGAACTGGGTATCGTCGGGCAGAAGACGCAAATGAGTTTTTCCGTCCACAATCCGCAAAGTGGGCTGGAGTATAACGGTCACACCCTTGCTTCGCTGTTTGCCCAGCGCCGAAATCTCGTTAACCCATCTTTCTGGCATCTGCTCAGTGACATCGTGCGTTTTAACCGGCAGGCAAAACAGGCTCTCGCGGGCAAGGTAGATGAGAAAGCCACACTGCAAAGCTTTCTCGATGAGCACCGGTTCAGCGCCTTTTTTGCCCGCCATTACATTCTGCCGATGGGGGCGGCCATCTGGTCATCGTCCCTGCAAGAGATGCGGCGTTTCCCGTTGCCGCTGTTTTTGCGCTTCTTTGAGAATCATGGACTGCTGGATGTGACCCATCGCCCGCAGTGGTATGTGGTACCCGGCGGTTCGCGTGAGTATATCCGTGCCATGCTCGCCAAACTCGGCGACCGCCTGACGCTGCATCTCAATACGCCGGTGCAGAGCGTTACCCGCCACGATAAGGGGGTGGAAATCCAACTTGCCGATGCAACCTCTACGTTTGACCACGTTATTTTTGCCTGCCACTCCGCACAGGCGCTGGCGATGCTTGCCGATCCCACGGTTGCGGAAACAGAGATTCTCGGCGGTATCGGCTGGCAGCGTAACGAGGTGGTCTTGCACAGTGACCGACGCTGGCTCCCGCAACGTGAGCGTGCCTGGGCAAGCTGGAACTACCGCCTGAGTGAGCAGGATCAGGCAAGCGCGTGCGTGACCTACAACATGAATATCCTGCAAGGGCTGCCAAAGGAAGCGCCTTTATTCTGCGTAACGTTGAACCCGGACACGCCCGTTGATGAACTCTACGTCTGGAAACGCTTTGTTTATGAGCACCCGCTGTTTAACCCGCAAAGCTGGCAGGCACAGGCGCGGCGCGGTGAGATTAATGGCCGTCAGCGTAGCTGGTTCTGCGGCGCTTACTGGTACAACGGCTTTCATGAGGATGGTGTTCGCAGCGCGCTCGATGTGGTGCAGGGCATCGCCCATGGGGAGGGCCAGTAATATGAACAGTTGTCTTTATGAAGGTGTTTTACGCCATCGGCGTCTTCTGCCCCGTGAGCACCATTTCAACTATCGCGTATTTATGGCCTGGCTCGATCTGGATGAGCTGGACGCACTCCCGATGTCAGGCATTCGTCGTAACCGTTTTGCTGCCGCTGCCTTTTATGACGAGGATTATCCGCTGGGATCGCCGCTTAAGGCAAAAGTTCTCGAACGGCTGGAAAATCTGACCGGCGAGCGTCCGCAGGGGCGGGTGATGTTGCTCACTCAACTGCGCTATTTCGGCTTTCATTTTAACCCGGTCAACTTCTATTACTGCTACGACCAGCAAGACGTTCTGTGTTGGGTGCTGGCCGAGGTGCGCAATACGCCCTGGAATGAACGACATTACTATGCCGTTGACGGACAGAATACCCGCCCGCTGGAAAAAGCGTTCCACGTTTCCCCGTTTAATCCGATGGATATGGTCTATCACTGGCGCTTTAACCGTCCTGGAAAAACGTTGCATATGCATATCGAAAACCATCAGGAGGCGAAGGTCTTCGACGCCACGTTGCGTCTGACCCGGCGTCCATTAACGCGCGCTGCACTCACATGCTTGCTGTTGCGTATTCCGCTCATGACGCTCAAGACCGTGATGGCCATTTATTGGCAGGCGCTGCGTCTGTGGCTTAAGCGCGTACCCCTTTATAACCATCCCGTCAGCAGGAGTGAACGCTCATGACCGATCCCGTCTTTGCGCTTGAACCCGATATGCCGCGTAATGCTCGCGTCGCGCGCTGGTTGCTCTTTCGCCTTCTGAACGGTTTACGCGTGGGGTCTCTCACGCTTCGTGAGGGGGGGCAAACTTACCATTTTGGCGACATTGCCGCCGCGTTGCGCGCAGAGGTGCAGATCCTTTCCCCGGTCGTTTACTGGCGTTTACTGACTGGCGGTAGCCTTGCGGCGGCGGAAGCCTGGATGGATGGCGAGTGGGAGACGCATCAGCTTACCCCGCTGTTGCAGATTTTAGCGCTCAACAGCCAGGTTTTAGGAAAACTGGAAAGCGGCTTTCGCCTGCTCGGGCGTCCGATTGAGCGGCTACGCCACTGGACACGGCGTAACGACCGTCTGCAGGCGCGGGAAAACATTGCCGCGCACTATGACCTGGGGAATCTTTTTTACGCCCAATTCCTGGATGAACAGTTGCTCTACTCCAGCGCGCTGTTCACCGCGCCCGATCAGGATCTCGCCAGTGCGCAGCAGGCAAAAATGGCGCGATTGTGCGAACAACTGGCGCTAACGCCGGACGATCACCTGCTGGAGATCGGCACCGGATGGGGGGCCATGGCGGAGTATGCCGCACGTCATTACGGTTGTCGGGTGACCACCACCACGCTATCACGCGAGCAGTACACGTGGGCTCAGGCACGCATTCTCCAGGCAGGCTTGCAGGATAAGGTTCAGGTATTGCTGTGCGACTATCGCGACCTGACCGGACAGTTCGACAAACTGGTTTCGATTGAGATGATTGAAGCGGTAGGAAAACGCTATCTCCCGACCTTCTTTCGAACCTGTCAGGCGCGCCTGCGCGCAGGTGGGAAAATGGCAATTCAGGCCATCACCATTCAGGACCAGCGCTACAGCGATTACAGCAAAAGCGTCGATTTTATCCAGCGTTACATCTTTCCCGGCGGTTTCTTGCCGAGCATAACGGCAATGAACAACCTGATGACCCGCCATACCGATTTTGTGGTGCGCAATGTGTTCGATATGGGGCCCGATTATGCCCGTACCCTCGCACACTGGCGTCAGCGTTTCGTTCAGACCTGGCAAGAGATTGAAAAGCTGGGGTTTGATGAGCGTTTTCGCCGCATGTGGCTTTACTATTTTGGCTACTGCGAAGCGGGTTTCAATGCACGCACCATCAGCGTGGTGCAACTGACTGCGGAACGTGTATGAACCGCCATCTGCAGGTTTTCTTCATGGCCGTGGCGTTCGATCTTTACTGGACGCTGGTGGTGCTGTTTCGTGAGCGCGGCATTATCGTCTGGCTCGCACTGGCGATGCTCGCCTGCGTTATGCTTGCGCCAGCGCTGCGCATATATGCCCTGGTGCTGGCCGTGGCTGGCGGCTCGCTGGATGCCCTCTGGGCGCTTACCGGATTGATCCGCTTTAGCGGAGATGGCGTGCTGCCATTGTGGATGGTGGCGCTGTGGCTGATGTTTGCCGTCGTCTGGACCCGACTCACCCACACCAGTGCCTTGCCGGGCTGGACGCTGGCGTTGCTGGCGACGCTGGGCGGGCCAGTTGCTTACTATGTCGGTGAACGGCTGGGGGCGATTACATTCCTGCAACCGAACTTTATTGTGCTGAGCTGGCTCGGACTCGGATGGCTGGTACTGGCGCTTTTTTTCCATTTATTGATGGGGAGGCGGCAATGAAAGCTCTGCGCTTTGCGCTGCTATTACTGATAGCCGCCGCTCCCTTAGTGAGCGCCTCTGACTGGCTAAACTGGCGCAAAACCGGTGACGCAACATTAACCTGGGGGCCCTTTACCGTTTATACCTCGCAACTGCGCACGCCGCAGGGGCGTTATATCGCAGCGGATCAGGACCAGGCGTTAATCATTACCTACGCGCGGGACATCACGCGTGATGAACTGGTCGATGCGACTCGCGAACAGTGGCAGGCGCTGGGCATTCTGACGCGGGAAGCGCAGAGTCAGGCCTGGCTACGCACCCTGGCAACGCTCTGGCCGGATGTCCGTTCGGGCACGCAACTGGCGTTTGTTCTGCACGATAAACAAGGGCAGTTCTGGTATCGCGCTTCGGCGGCGCAAAAAGCCTTTACCCCGCTGGGGCCACCGCAATCCCTGGCGTTCAGCATCAGCTTTCTGGCTATCTGGCTCGATCCCCATACGCAATACCCCAGGCTGCGTCAGCAGCTCATTGGAGGTGAACAATGAAACGCATTCTGGCACTTGGACTGACACTTCTCTTAATGCTGACGGGCTGCAGTAGCGAGATAAATGACTATCAACGCCAACAGCCGCCACTCGATATATTTCACTATTTTCAGGGCAAGACCGAAGCCTGGGGCATGGTGCAGGACTATAGTGGTAAACAATTGCGCCGCTTCCACGTTGAGATAGAGGGCGACGTGGTGGGCGACACGCTGACACTCAACGAATATTTTGTGTACGACGATGGCGAAAAACAGCAGCGGGTGTGGCATATCCGGCGTACCGGTAACGGCCGCTATGAAGGGACTGCTGGCGATATCGAAGGTGTCGCACGGGGTCAGGCGGCAGGCAATGCCTTTAACTGGCGTTACAGCATGAACGTGACGGCTGACGGGAAAACCTGGCTGCTACACTTTGATGACTGGCTGTATCTGCAGGACGATACACACCTTTTCAACAAAACCGCCATGAAGAAATTCGGCATTACCGTTGCAACGGTCACGCTCTTTTTCACCCGAAAAACACAATAAAAGGAGAGGGGTATGAAAACTCAACCGACGATTGGTATCAGCGGCTGTTTGACCGGCTCGGCCGTGCGTTTCGATGGCGGGCATAAGCGCATGGGGTTTGTGATGGACGAACTTGCCCAGTGGGTGACCTTTAGCCCTGTCTGCCCGGAGATGGCTATGGGGCTGCCCGTTCCCCGCCCGGCGTTGCGTCTGGTTCAGACCGCCAGTGGCGAGACCCGGATGCGCTTTAGCCAGGCGCCGAATGAGGATGTCACCCAGAAAATAGATGACTTCACCACGGCGTATCTACCCCGCGTTGCCGAACTGGCCGGTTTTATCGTCTGTGCGAAATCACCGAGTTGCGGAATGGAGCGCGTGCGACTGTATGATGAAAAAGGCGGGAGAGGGCGGAAAGAGGGGGTGGGGCGTTTCACCGGCGCGTTACTCTCGGCGTACCCGTGGCTGCCGGTGGAAGAAGACGGTCGCCTGCACGACCCGGTATTGCGCGAGAACTTTGTGGAGCGCGTATTCGCATTATATGAGCTCAATACCCTGCGGGCACGCGGTCTGACCCGTCATAGCCTGCTCGATTTTCACAGCCGCTACAAACTCCAGTTGCTGGCACATCATCAGGCGGGATACCGGGAGATCGGGCCGTTTGTCGCGTCACTTTCCCAGTGGGACAACCTGGAGGCGTTTTTCGAGGCTTACCGGGAAAAGCTGATGGCGATCCTCAAACACCCGGCCTCCCGCAAGAATCACACTAACGTATTGATGCACATTCAGGGGTATTTTCACGGCAAACTTACGCCTCGTCAGCGCGGTGAGCTTCGGGAGGTGATTCTTCACTATCGCGCCGGGCTGCTGCCGATACTTGCCCCCTTAACGTTGCTCAAACATTACCTTGGCGAATACCCTGACCACTATCTGCTGGCACAAAACTATTTCAACCCCTATCCCAACGATCTGGGGCTTCGCCTGAACCTCAAATAACCGGGTGGCAGTGACGTCAGACGCGGGCGACGTCACTGCATAACCTGAGTTGGTGACATGCGCAGAACAGGGTAAAGTATCGCCCGAATTCATCGCATGGGAATAAACAATGGCTGGTTGGCAACATATTGACGAACTGCAGGATATCGCTGCAGATCTCCCGCGTTTCATTGAGGATCTGACACACCTTGTCACCCGCCTGGGGCTGGATATCCGTGACCTCAATGCTGACCATATCTCCTTGCGCTGTCACCAGAACGCGACGGCCGAACGCTGGCGTCGCGGCTTTGAACAGTGCGGTGAGCTGCTCTCAGAAAACCTTATTAATGGCCGACCTATCTGTCTGTTCAGGTTATCGCAACCGGTGCAGGTCGCGCACTGGGCATTTAGCGTGGTCGAACTGCCGTGGCCGGGGGAAAAACGTTACCCGCACGAGGGGTGGGAGCATATCGAAATTGTACTGCCGGGTGAGCCGGAAACCCTCAATGCCCGCGCGCTGGCGCTGCTTTCGGATGAGGGGTTGAGCCAGCCAGGCATTTTTGTGAAGACCAGTTCGCCAAAAGGTGAACGAGAGCGTCTGCCGAACCCCACGCTTGCCGTGACCGATGGTAAAGTCACCGTCAAATTTCACCCCTGGTCGATAGAAGAGATAGTCGCCAGCGAGCAATAGAATCTCACTGTGTGAGGGCGCTCAGCACGCAGGTTGTCAAATAATGCCATGCTGAGCATGCTGCATCTTAAAGGGAGAAGAGATGACGTTACTGGAAATATGTTGCTATAGCGCAACCTGTGCGGAGATCGCGCAGCAAAACGGGGCGGACCGCATTGAGCTGTGCGCCGCGCCGAAAGAAGGCGGGCTTACCCCCTCACTGGGGACGCTTAAAGCCGCCCGTCAGCGGGTCGCCATCCCTGTGCACCCGATAGTGCGCCCGCGCGGGGGCGATTTTTGCTACAGCGACGATGAATTCGCCGCCATGCTGGAGGATATCCAGGCCATCCGCGAACTGGGTTTTCCGGGAATGGTAACCGGCGTGCTGGATGAGGACGGCAATGTCGATATGCCGCGTATGCAACAAATTATTGAGGCCGCAGGGGGGATGGCGGTCACTTTTCATCGCGCTTTTGATATGTGTGCAAAACCGCGTGAAGCCGCTGAAAAATTGAGAGATTTAGGGGTTGCCCGCATTCTGACGTCAGGTCAACAGGCGAGCGCAGAAAAAGGTCTTTCATTAATTATGGAACTAAATACCCATTCAGGTGTTCCAATCATTATGGCTGGCGCGGGTGTCCGTGCAGCGAACCTGATGCGTTTTCTTGACGCAGGCGTGAAAGAAGTTCACAGCTCAGCGGGTATCTGGACACCATCGCCCATGCGTTATCGTAATACAGGATTGTCCATGTCGTCGGACGCCGCCGCGGATGAGTATTCGCGCTATGGTGTGGACGGCGAGGCAGTGGCGGTGATGAAGACAATGATTGTTCAGCATCGCCCATAACCGGTTTTTACCGCGCATCATGTCGCCCAATATGATGCTTGCTCGTACCAGGCCCCTGCCATTAACAGGGGCCTTTTTTTATCTTTCGCCTGCACATTTCGGCCTGCAACGGCGTTGGCTTTCCTCGCTCACCCTGGTCACCTGGTTATCTACGCTCCCGGGGATGCGCCGCGTCGCCGCTTTGTTGCAAACCGAACTATTCTGGCGAAAAGGCTTCGTCACTCATCACGGTTTACGTGCAATTAACACGGCGCGCACCGGGGCCGGGTAGCCTTCAATGGTCCTGGTGTGGTCATTCGGATCAAGGAAGTCAGCCAGTGATTCCGTCACCATCCATGACGTACCGCGCTGCTCCCCGGTGGTGGTCGCACAGACATCGGCGATACGGACATCAACAAAGCCGCACTTCTCAAGCCAGTTTTTCAGCGCCGCCGCCGAGGGAATAAAATAGACGTTACGCATCTGGGCATAGCGATCACCCGGCACCAGAACGGTATGCTCATCACCGTCGACAACCAGCGTTTCCAGTACCAGTTCACCGTCTTTCACCAGTTGGTCTTTCAACTGCCACAGGTGCTCCAGCGGTGAGCGACGGTGATACAGCACGCCCATTGAAAAGACGGTATTGAAGGCATTCAGCGCCGGAAGTTGCTCAATACCCAGCGGCAATAAATGGGCGCGACGATCATCCCCCAACAGCTTACGCACTGCTTCAAACTGACACAGGAAAAGTTGCGTCGGGTCGATGCCCACGGCCAGCTTTGCCCCCGCGCCAATCATGCGCCACATGTGATAACCACTGCCACAGCCTACATCGAGAATAGTCCGGCCCTTCAAGTCAGACAGGTGCGGCAGCACGCGATCCCATTTCCAGTCGGAACGCCATTCCGTGTCGATATTGATGCCATACAGAGAGTAAGGCCCTTTACGCCACGGCATCAGATTGCGCAGCAGGGTCTCCATGCGCGTCAGTTGCCCTGCGCTTAATGGCGTTTCGCTTTCGGCGGTGACGCTATTAAGCAAGTCGAGATGCGAAGGCGTCAGTTCGGGTAAGAAATTCACCGCATTGGTCCACTGTTTGAACTGACCATGAAGCTGGTCACGTTGCCAGGCGGCAATCTGCGCCGGCAGGGTTTCTAACCAGTGAGACAGGGGGCTGACGGCGATTTGCTGATAAAAACGCTCGAAGGTGATCATGCCTGGTCACCCGCTTTCAGGGCAATCAGCGAACCAAAGTTAAAACACTGGAACCAGACTTCGCTATGTTCAAACCCGGCCTGTTGCAGGCGGGATTTATGCTTTTCGACCGAATCCGTCAGCATCACATTTTCCAGCATGCTGCGTTTCTGGCTGATTTCCAGCTCGCTGTAGCCATTGGCACGTTTAAAGTCGTGATGCATGTTGAATAACAACTCGCCGACATTGGCATCTTCAAAACTGAATTTCTCGGACAGCACCAGCGCGCCGCCAGGATTCAACCCCTGATAAATCTTATCCAGCAGCGCCTGACGTTCTTCTGGCACAAGGAACTGCAGGGTAAAATTCAGCACCACCATTGAGGCGTTTTCAATGCTGATATCACGAATATCGCCTTCAATAACCTCGACCGGCGTAGGCGCTTTATACGCATCAATATGACGGCGGCAGCGTTCAACCATTGCCGGCGAGTTATCAACGGCAATGATTTTGCAGCCATCGTGATGAATATTACGGCGCACGGAAAGCGTCGCGGCGCCTAAAGAGCAGCCCAGGTCGTAAATCTGCGTCTGTGGCTGAACGAAACGCTCCGCCAGCATGCCGATCATCGAGATAATATTGGAGTAACCCGGGACGGAGCGCTGGATCATATCCGGGAAGACTTCAGCAACCCGTTCATCAAAGGTCCAGTCGCCCAGGCTGGCGATAGGCGCGGAAAAAAGCATGTCGCGGTTAGACATAATGTAAACATCCGGGAAAACAAAGTGGCGTATTGTGCGCTAACGCAGGGAGAAAACCAACTCCCACGGCATATACCACAGGTTTGCGACCACCATCAGTAGCAGCGAACTCCAGGTCGCGCTCATTCCGGAACGACGCCAGCTTAGCTGTCGGTGATGAAGCCCGTAGTAATGCATTAAACGTCCGGCAATAAGCAGGATGCCGCACACGTGAACCATCCAGGTTTCAGCGCCGTTCATCTCCATAAATAACAACAGCACCAACGCCAGCGGAATGTATTCCACCGCGTTGCCGTGAATACGGATGGCGCTTTGCAACTCGCTGAACCCACCGTCGCCATAGCTGACGCGGTATTGCATGCGCAGACGCACAACATCAAATGAAAACTTAATGAGCAGTAACGCACCCAGCACGGCATACAGCGCGCTTACCATACAAACTCCCTTTATACGCGGATGGCTTTACAATGATAGGTAATCCATTCAGAAAAGAGAAGATTGCTGAGGAATGGACGGAGGAGTGCCAATAGAGGGCAGCGCCTGCTGAAGATCTTTCCACAATACGTCCACGAGTTCCGGCGACTGGCCGTTATCAGGGGTGTGCAAAAACAGATATGGCGTGCTCTGCTTCTCCCATTGCGGCAGCTTCTCCAGCCAGACGCTGAATAATTGACGGTTCTGTTCCATATCGTCACTACCGATAAAGCGGATCAATGGGTTTTGTGCGGTCACCAGGGCATGAACCGGCAGCTTAGGCTTCTTGCGCTGCGCATCCCTCACCGCTTCGCTGTGGGGGATGGCGCTGTGAATAGGGCGGCTATCCAGAATCACCCGGTTGACGCCGCGCTGATGCAGACCGCGGTTAAGTGACAACTCCGTCTCGCCTTTGGCAAAAAACTCCGGGTGGCGCACTTCAACACCGTAGGTGAAATCCGCCGGAAGCGCATCCAGGAAAGCCCACAGTGCCGGAAGATCGCGCGGACCAAACGTGGCGGGCAGTTGTAGCCAGTACTGGCCGATACGCGTTTCCAGCGGCGCAAGACGGGTGAAAAATTCCTGCGTCAAATCGCTGCACTGGCGCAGCGAGGCCTGATGGGAAATGGTCGCCGGAAACTTAAAGCAAAAGCGAAAATCATCGTGGGTTTGATCGTACCAGCGCTGGACAATTTCGGCTTTCGGTAGGGCATAGAGCGTGGTGTTGCCCTCCACGCAGTTAAAGTGGCGGGCATACTCTTCAAGACTGGTGATGCCAAGGCGCACCCATTTCGGGTGCGACCATTGCGGCAGGCCAAGGTAAATCATAACGCGGCCAGAATCTCCCCGGTGCTGCGCACGCGACCAATTCGCGGGAAGATATTTTTCATGCTGCCCTGATGCTGTTCGCTGCTGGCGGCGGAGCAGGCATCTTCCGCAACCACCAGGTTAAAGCCCAGCTCCCAGGCGTTGCGGGCGGTGGATTCCACGCCGATGTTGGTGGAAATACCGCACAACACGATGGTGTCGATACCGCGGCGACGCAACTGCAACTCCAGGTCGGTACCGTAGAATGCGCCCCACTGGCGTTTAGTGACCTCAATGTCGCTCTCTTTCTTGCCAAGCTTCAGCGGATACGTCCACCAGTTTTCCGGCAACGCGTGACCGCCAGTTTGCGCATCGACCGGCTGTTTTAACGCTTCGGCAAAATCGGCAGACCAGCCAACGCGGACCAGAATGACCGGCGCACTGTTAGCGCGAAACGCCTCAGCCAGCGTCGCGGCCCGTTTCACCACATCCTCAGCGCTGTGCGGACCACCGGCAAACGGCAGAATACCTTCCTGTAAATCAATAACCACCAGGGCGGTGTTGGCAGCATTAAGTTCAAGCATGATAACTCCTGAAAAAAGAATGAGGTCGCACTTACCTTACGCGGTATCCTGCTGCACCCGGTTTACAAATTTTGTTAATTTTTGTGAGAATACGCACTAAGCGTGCGCAGCAAACGCGCGTACAGGCGGTATCGGGCTTATCGTGTGCCATTATTTCCAGTATAATAGCCGCCTTTTTTCATCCAGTTGTGACATTCAGCTAAAGCTGCGACATCGTCGCCTGCACGGCAGGCAACAATCAGCCTGCGGCAAAGTTAAGGGATATCTCATGCGTACAGAATATTGCGGACAGTTGCGTAAGTCCCACGTGGGGCAGCAGGTGACTCTGTGTGGTTGGGTCAATCGTCGTCGTGATCTCGGCAGCCTCATTTTTATTGATATGCGTGATCGTGAAGGCATCGTTCAGGTGTTCTTCGACCCGGACGCCGAAGCCTTCAAACTGGCTTCCGAACTGCGTAATGAGTTCTGCATCGTGGTGACCGGCACCGTGCGTGCTCGTGACGAAAGAAACGTCAACAGCGATATGGCGACCGGCGAAGTGGAAGTGTTTGCCAGCGAACTGACCATTATCAACCGCTCTGAGCCGCTGCCGCTGGATTCCAATCAGGTTAATACCGAAGAAGCGCGTCTGAAATACCGCTATCTGGACCTGCGTCGTCCGGAAATGGCCCAGCGCCTGAAAACCCGCGCCAAAATTACCAGCTTCGTGCGTCGTTTTATGGATGACCACGGTTTCCTTGATATCGAAACCCCGATGCTGACCAAAGCGACGCCGGAAGGCGCGCGCGACTATCTGGTGCCTTCACGCGTACATAAAGGCAAATTCTACGCGCTGCCGCAGTCTCCACAGCTATTCAAACAGCTTCTGATGATGTCCGGTTTCGATCGTTACTACCAGATTGTGAAATGCTTCCGTGACGAGGACCTGCGCGCTGACCGTCAGCCAGAATTCACCCAGATCGACGTGGAAACCTCCTTCATGACCGCACCGCAGGTGCGTGAAGTGATGGAAGAGCTGATCCGCAACCTGTGGCTGGACATTAAAGGCGTCGATCTGGGCCAGTTCCCGATCATGACTTTCGCTGAAGCGGAGCGCCGTTACGGTTCCGATAAACCGGACCTGCGTAACCCGATGGAGCTGGTGGATGTAGCCGATCTGCTGAAAGACGTTGAGTTTGCGGTCTTCTCTGGCCCGGCCAACGATCCGAAAGGCCGTGTTGCCGCGCTGCGCGTTCCGGGCGGCGCCTCTCTGACCCGTAAGCTGATTGATGAATACGGCAACTTTGTGAAGATCTACGGCGCGAAAGGCCTGGCTTACATTAAAGTGACCGAACGTGCGAAAGGCATGGAAGGCATCAACAGCCCGGTGGCGAAATTCCTGACCGCGGACATCGTTGAAGCTCTCCTGGATCGTACTGGCGCACAAGACGGCGACATGATTTTCTTCGGCGCTGACAACAAGAAAGTGGTAGCTGATGCGCTGGGCGCGCTGCGTCTGAAACTCGGTAAAGACCTGAGCCTGACCGACGAAAACAAATGGGCGCCGCTGTGGGTTATCGACTTCCCGATGTTTGAAGACGACGGTGAAGGCGGCCTGACCGCAATGCACCATCCGTTCACCTCACCGAAAGACATGACGGCGGATGAACTGAAAGCCGCGCCGGAAGAGGCGGTTGCGAACGCTTACGATATGGTTATCAATGGCTACGAAGTGGGCGGTGGTTCTGTGCGTATTCACCGTGGTGACATGCAGCAGACCGTGTTCGGCATTCTGGGCATTACTGAACAGGAACAGCGCGAGAAGTTCGGCTTCCTGCTGGATGCGCTGAAATTCGGTACCCCGCCGCACGCAGGCCTGGCATTTGGTCTGGATCGTCTGACCATGCTGCTGACCGGCACCGACAACATTCGTGACGTTATCGCTTTCCCGAAAACCACTGCGGCTGCTTGTCTGATGACCGAAGCACCGAGCTTTGCTAACCCGGCTTCCCTGGCGGAACTGGGTATTCAGGTGCTTCCGAAAGCGTCAAAAGAGATTTCGGAGAACGAATAATATGCAATTTAAGTATCCCGTTTCTGTCTTAGTTGTTATTTATGCCCAGGACACGAAGCGGGTGCTGATGTTGCAGCGACGCGACGATCCCGATTTCTGGCAGTCGGTTACCGGCAGCCTGGAAGAGGGAGAGTCCGCATCGCAAGCCGCCGCGCGCGAAGTAAAGGAAGAGGTCGCCATTGACATTGCGACTGAGCAACTGGCCTTAATTGACTGTCAGCGCACGGTGGAGTTTGAAATTTTTGAACATTTACGTCATCGCTACGCCCCTGGCGTGGTGCGCAATACCGAATCCTGGTTCTGTCTTGCGCTACCCCATGAACGGTCTGTCGTGTTCACTGAACATCTGGCTTACCGCTGGGTTGATGCGCCGCAAGCGGCCGCGTTAACCAAGTCATGGAGCAACCGGCAGGCGATTGAAGAATTTGTAATTCATGCCGTATAAATCAACGGTTAAGTGGAGAGTTTCTTATGGCAGGTCACAGTAAATGGGCCAACACCAAACACCGCAAAGCGGCACAGGATGCCAAGCGCGGTAAAATCTTTACCAAAATTATTCGTGAGCTGGTTACCGCAGCGCGCCTTGGCGGCGGCGATATCGGTTCCAACCCGCGTCTGCGTGCGGCAGTGGATAAAGCGCTGTCGAACAACATGACCCGTGACACCCTGAACCGTGCTATCGCACGTGGCGTGGGCGGTGATGAAGACGCGAACATGGAAACCATCATTTATGAAGGTTACGGTCCTGGCGGCACAGCGGTGATGGTGGAATGTCTGTCTGACAACCGCAACCGTACCGTTGCCGAAGTGCGCCATGCCTTCACCAAAACCGGTGGTAACCTGGGCACTGACGGTTCCGTTTCTTACCTGTTCAGCAAGAAAGGCGTGATCTCTTTCGAGAAAGGCGACGAAGACACCATCATGGAAGCGGCGCTGGAAGCGGGCGCGGAAGATGTTGTGACCTTCGACGACGGTGCCATTGACGTCTATACCGCATGGGAAGAGATGGGCGCAGTGCGCGATGCACTGGAAGCGGCAGGCCTGAAAGCCGACAATGCCGAAGTCTCCATGATCCCGTCAACCAAAGCGGATATGGATGCGGAAACCGCACCGAAACTGCTGCGTTTGATCGACATGCTCGAAGATTGCGACGATGTGCAGGAAGTTTACCATAACGGTGAAATTTCTGACGAGGTTGCGGCTACTCTGTGATGAGGCAACTTATCGCAATAACCGGAGACGCGTGATGTCTGTCATTCTCGGTATCGACCCGGGTTCACGCGTAACCGGTTACGGTGTGATTCGCCAGGTAGGCAGGCAACTGACCTACCTGGGCAGCGGATGCATCCGTACCAAAGTTGATGATTTACCGTCGCGCCTGAAATTAATTTATGCCGGTGTGACGGAAATCATCACCCAGTTCCAGCCTGATTACTTCGCGATTGAACAAGTCTTTATGGCAAAAAACGCCGATTCTGCGCTCAAGCTTGGGCAGGCGCGCGGTGTGGCCATTGTGGCTGCTGTAAACCAGGATCTGCCCGTGTTTGAATATGCGGCCCGTCAGGTCAAACAGACGGTCGTCGGTATTGGCAGCGCCGAGAAAAGCCAGGTTCAGCATATGGTACGCACCTTGCTGAAACTTCCGGCGAACCCACAGGCCGATGCCGCCGATGCGCTGGCGATTGCTATCACCCATTGCCATGTCAGCCAGAACGCAATGCAGATGAGCGATACCCGGCTTAATCTGGCGCGCGGGCGGCTGCGCTAAGTAACGCGCTGATTTTTTGGGCATCCTCAGGCGTTGACGGGTTATAGACAATCATCGTCAGATCTGGCTGCCCTTCAACGGCAAAACTCGAATACTCCAGCGATAATCTCCCCGCTTCGCGATGAATCAGCACTTTCGTGCCTTCGCCCATCGTGTCGATGGTATTGCTGCGCCACAGTTCGGCGAACAGCGGCGACGCGGCCATCAATTCATCAATAAGCGGTTTCACTTCTGCTGTTGCGCCTGAGCGGGTAGCATCTGCGCGAAAAGCGGCGACCAGCGACTGCGCCAGGCCTTCCCAGTCTGCCTGGACCTCACGTACCCGTGGGTCGAGAAAGATACGCCGCAGAATATTGCGCTCGGTATGGGGCAGCTTTGCATAATCGGTCAGCACGACGGCAGCGGGCTGATTCCATGCCAGTACACACCAGGTCGCGGTGCGGATCATTGCCGGGCTGAGCGTCATACAATCCAGCACCTTTTGCAGCCGCGCCGTGACGGCCAGCGACGGGGTATAACGCACCTCAGGGGCGCGCCCGAGCGCCAGATGGAAGACATGTTCACGTTCGGGTGGGCTAAGTTGTAAAGCGTGGCATAAGCGCTCCAGCACTTCTGCTGACGGGGTGCCGCCGCGCCCTTGCTCCAGCCAGGTATACCAGGTAGCGCTAATACAGGCCAGATGCGCCACCTCTTCACGGCGTAATCCGGGTGTACGACGACGCCCGGTATGAAAACCAAGCGCATCCGGGTCGAGCCGCGCACGGCGGTGTTTGAGATAATCGCCTAACTCTGTGGGACGGGTATCGCGCTGCATCCTGTTAGTCCTTATACCACGATAATGTCACTACTTTTCACCTCTGAGGATATTCATCACTATCACATGATGAGTCAACACAAGGGGAGTGAGCTATGCATGTTTTTCTGACGGGGGCGTCTGGCTGGGTTGGTTCAGCCGTTGCTGAAGATCTACTGGCGGCCGGGCATCAGGTTACCGGGCTGGTGCGCAATGCGCAAAAAGCACAGGCGCTGGTGGCCCTGGGAATGCAGGTGGTTAACGGAACGCTGGACGATCATCAATTGCTGCATGATGGCGCAAGCCGTGCCGATGCGGTTATCCATACTGCCTTCAACCACGATTTTTCATGCTTTAGTGAGAACTGCGCGCAGGATGAGCGCGCCATCCAGATTCTGGGGGAGGCGCTACACGGTAGCGACCGCCCTCTGTTGGTGACCTCCGGGGTGGCGATGATTGCCCCAGGACGTCTGGCGACAGAGAACGACCTGCCGTTTGTCGCGCCAGCGTATCCACGCCGTTCTGAGCCCGCGGCACGTGAGCTGGCAGACAAGGGCGTGCGGGCCGCAACGATACGCCTGTCGCCGACAGTCCACGGCTTGGGCGATCATGGATTTATTCCTATCCTGATGGACCTTGCGAAGCAAACGGGTGTGTCTGCCTGGCCTGAGGACGCAGAAAACCGCTGGGCGGCGGTGCATCGTCGGGATGCCGCCACGCTTTATCGGTTAGCGCTGGAGACGGGGATGACGCAGGCGGTTTATCACGCGGTGGCGGAAGAGGGCATCCTGTTTCGCGATATCGCGCAGGCCATCGGTAAACATCTTGGGGTACCCGCCGAGCCGCGGGCGAGGGAGCATTTTGGCTGGTTTGCTGATTTTGCATCTCTCAATATGGCCGCAAGCAGTGAACAGACGCGCGCGGTACTGGGCTGGAATCCGACGCATCCAACGCTACTTGCTGACCTCGCGCAGGCGCAATATTAGGCCAGTAAATTAATACACTTCGCTTTTCATCAATAAGCGGCTGGATATCTATCCAGCCTTTTTTTATGATACAGCATTCTTACTTCGGCCATTAACGCAGGAGCGTCATGTGATAGGCAGACTCAGAGGCATTATTCTGGAAAAACAGCCCCCTTTAGTCCTGATGGAAGTCGGAGGCGTGGGTTACGAAGTGCATATGCCTATGACCTGTTTCTATGAACTGCCGGAGGCGGGGAAAGAGGCCGTGGTCTTCACCCATTTTGTGGTGCGTGAAGATGCGCATCTGCTGTTTGGTTTTAACAACAAGCAAGAGCGCACGCTGTTTCGCGAACTGATCAAAACCAATGGCGTGGGGCCAAAACTGGCGCTGGCTATTCTTTCCGGCATGAACGCGCAACAATTTGTGAATGCCGTCGAACGCGAAGACCCTGCGGCACTGATTAAACTGCCGGGTATCGGCAAGAAAACGGCAGAGCGACTGATTGTCGAAATGAAAGATCGCTTTAAAGGGTTACATGGCGACCTGTTCACGCCAGCCGCCGATCTGGTGCTGACATCACCCGCCAGCCCGGCTGCGGATGATGCAGAGCAGGAAGCGGTTGCCGCACTGGTGGCGTTGGGCTATAAACCTCAGGAAGCCAGCCGGATGGTTAGCAAAATCGCCAAACCGGGCGCCAACAGTGAAACTCTGATCCGCGAAGCATTACGCGCCGCGTTGTGAGGTAAAGGATGATTGAAGCAGACCGTCTGGTCTCCCCCGACAGCGTTATTAATGCGGAAGAGGTCGCGGATCGCGCGATCCGCCCTAAATTGCTGGCGGAATATGTGGGTCAGCCGCAGGTGCGCTCGCAAATGGAAATTTTTATCCAGGCGGCGAAGCTGCGTGGTGACGCGCTGGATCACTTGCTGATATTCGGCCCTCCGGGGCTTGGGAAAACCACCCTGGCGAATATTGTCGCTAATGAGATGGGCGTCAACCTGCGTACCACCTCGGGTCCAGTGCTGGAAAAAGCGGGCGACCTGGCGGCAATGCTCACCAACCTTGAGCCGCATGACGTATTGTTTATCGATGAAATTCACCGTCTCTCGCCGGTGGTAGAGGAGGTCCTCTACCCGGCAATGGAAGATTATCAGCTCGATATTATGATCGGCGAAGGCCCGGCGGCACGCTCAATCAAAATTGATTTGCCTCCCTTTACGCTGATTGGCGCAACGACGCGTGCAGGTTCATTGACCTCACCGCTGCGTGACCGTTTCGGTATTGTGCAGCGGCTGGAGTTTTATCAGGTGGCGGATTTACAGCACATTGTCGGGCGCAGCGCCCGCTACATGGGGCTGGAGATGAGCGAAGAGGGCGCGCTGGAAGTCGCAAGGCGTTCGCGCGGCACGCCGCGTATCGCTAACCGTCTGCTGCGCCGGGTGCGTGATTTTGCCGAAGTGAAGCATGATGGCGCGATTACACTTGATATCGCCTCTCAGGCGCTTGATATGCTGAACGTAGACGCGGAAGGTTTTGATTACATGGACCGCAAGCTGCTGCTGGCGGTCATCGATAAATTCTTTGGTGGGCCGGTAGGGCTGGATAACCTTGCCGCCGCAATCGGGGAAGAGCGTGAAACCATTGAAGATGTGCTGGAGCCCTTTTTAATTCAGCAAGGCTTCCTGCAGCGTACCCCACGTGGCCGCATGGCGACGGTCAGGGCATGGAACCACTTCGGGATCACGCCGCCGGAGATGCCCTGAGATTTTCCCGCATCAGCCATTGTCGCTATTCTGAATGGCAGAAAGGCCGAAACAACGGGTTTCGGCCAGATAAGAAGGGTCAGGTCGCGCTTTTTTTCATCATACTGAAAATGAACAACAGCGCGGCGCACAGCACGACAGACGGTCCTGCTGGCGTGTCGTAAAAGGCAGAGAAGGTTAGCCCACCGGTGACGGCAATCATGCCGACACCTACTGCCACTCCCGCCATTTGCTCTGGCGTCCGGGCAAAGCGGCGCGCGGTGGCTGCGGGAATTATCAGCAAGGACGTGATAATCAGCGCCCCGACAAACTTCATCGCCACCCCAATGGTCAGCGCGGTGACCAGCATTAACAGCAACTTGACACGCTGCAACTTCACGCCATCGACAAACGCCAGCTCCGGACTGATGGTCATCGACAGCAGGTTACGCCACTGCCAGAACAGGATCCCGATAACCAGTACAACACCAACAGCAATGGAGATTAAATCCGTGGGCGTGACTGCCAGCAGGTCGCCAAACAGGTAGGCCATCAGATCGACGCGAATATTCGACATCAGGCTGACAACCACCATGCCGAGGGATAACGCACTGTGAGCCATAATCCCCAACAATGTATCGATAGCAAGGTGAGGGCGTTTTTCCAGCCAGACCAGCCCGGCGGCAAGCAGCAGCGTGACGGCAATCACCGCATAAAAGGGGTTAACGTCGAGTAGCAAACCGAAAGCGACACCGAGCAATGAGGCGTGGGCGAGGGTATCGCCAAAATAAGACATGCGACGCCAGACCACAAATGAACCCAACGGGCCAGCGGCGCAGGCGAGCATCATCCCGGCTAACCAGCCGGGAAACAGTAATTCAATCATCCGCGTCCATTTCCCTGACGTAATATAATGCGCCCCTGCAAATCATGACGATGATTATGGCGGTGGCGATAAATACCCAACTGCTCTGCGCCGCGTGGGCCGAACATTGAGATAAACTCAGGGTGCATAGAGACCACTTCCGGTGCGCCGGAGCAGCAAATATGGTGATTCAGGCAGAGGACTTCATCCGTTTTTGCCATCACCAGATGCAGGTCATGGGAGACCATCAGTACGGCGCAATCAAGCTCGCGACGTAATTGATCAATAAGATCGTAGAGTGCCACCTGACCGTTAACATCGACCCCTTGCGTTGGCTCATCCAGTACCAGCAACTGTGGCTGATTGAGTAGGGCACGGGCCAGCAGCACGCGTTGCGTTTCACCGCCGGATAGTTTTTGCATCGGGGCATCGACAAGGTGCGCGGCATTCACACGTTTTAGCGCCGGAACAATATCATCTTTACGGGTGCCGGGCCGCAGACGCATAAAGCGACCCACGGTCAACGGCAGCGTGGTGTCGAGATGCAGCTTTTGCGGCACATAACCGATACGCAGGGCATTGCCACGCTTGATCGTCCCGGTATCGGGTGCTACAAGCCCCAGTACCACGCGCACCAGCGTCGATTTCCCCGCGCCATTGGGGCCGAGCAGGGTAAGAATTTTACCGGGTTGTAGAGTGAGCGAAATGTCAGACAGTACGCGTCTTTGGCCGAAACTGACGGAGACATTTTCCAGCGTTACCAGATTAGTCATAGCATTTAAAGGGTTGCACAAGTTGTCGAATGTTATAATATCACATTCCACATATTCATTACGATAATTAGTCGCATTATGTTACATAAAAATACGCTTCTTTGCGCAGCGCTTTTCACCGCCTTATCCGGCGGAGTAATGAGCACCGCAAACGCCGCTGTTGTCGCGTCGCTCAAGCCTCTGGGCTTCATCGCTTCCGCGATTGCGGATGGGGTAACGACAACAGAAGTACTGCTCCCCGATGGGGCTTCTGAGCACGATTATTCCCTGCGCCCGTCTGATGTAAAACGCTTGCAGAACGCGGACTTAGTCTTCTGGGTAGGCCCGGACATGGAAGCGTTCATGGATAAGTCCGCGCAGCAGATTCCGGCGGCAAAGCAAGTGCTCATGCAGGAACTGCCTGGCGTGAAACCGTTACTCATCAAGGGCAGCGATGATGACGACCACGACCATGACGCAGGCCATCACGGCGACGAAAATAGTGATGAACATCACCATCATGGTGATTACAACATGCATCTGTGGCTTTCACCAGAGATTGCACGGCTGTCGGCGGTTGCAATCCACGATAAATTAGTAGAAGTTATGCCCCAAAGCCGAGCACGGCTGGACGCCAACCTGCAAGCGTTTGAGGCCAGTCTGGCACAAACCGACAAAGAGGTTGGCAGCGAGCTGGCGCCAGTGAAGGGTAAAGGTTATTTCGTTTTTCATGATGCCTATGGCTATTTTGAGAGGCATTACGGGCTGACTCCGTTAGGTCACTTTACCGTCAACCCTGAAATTCAACCTGGTGCGCAGCGTTTACATCAAATCAGAACACAGTTGGTTGAGCAAAAAGCAGCCTGCGTTTTTGCTGAGCCACAGTTCAGGCCAGCGGTCGTTGAAGCTGTTGCCAGAGGGACATCCGTTCGAATGGGAACGTTGGATCCCCTTGGTACCAGTATCAAGCTTGGCAAAGAGAGCTATTCGCAGTTCCTTGCCCAGTTGTCTAACCAGTATGCGAGCTGCCTGAAAGGAGATTAACGAGGAAGTGGATACGTGCAACAGATAGCCCGCTCTGTCGCCCTGGCATTTAATAATCTGCCCCGACCCCACCGCGTTATGCTGGGGTCACTTACAGTTCTCACTTTAACGGTTGCCGTCTGGCGACCGTATGTCTACCACCCCGAATCCACGCCGACACCCATCGTCAAAACCATCGAGCTGGAAAAGAAAGAGATTCGTTCGCTGCTGCCTGAGGCCAGTGAGCCTATCGATCAGTCTATGCCCGACGAAGTTGAAGACATTCCCCAGGATGAACTTGACGATAAAACTGCCGGTGAAGAGGGCGTGCACGAATATGTCGTGTCGACCGGCGATACGCTGAGCAGTATCCTGAATCAGTACGGCATTGATATGGGTGATATCAGCCAGCTCGCCGCGGCAGATAAAGACCTGCGTAACATGAAAATTGGTCAGCAGATCTCCTGGACGTTGACCGCAGACGGCGATCTGCAGCGCATGACCTGGGAAGTTTCCCGCCGTGAAACCCGCACTTATGACCGCGTTGATGGCGGCTTTAAAATGACCAGTGCGATTCAGGAAGGCGATTGGGTCAACTCCGTGCTGAAAGGCACGGTTGGCGGCAGTTTTGTCAGCAGTGCGAAAGAAGCCGGCTTAACCAATGTCGAAATCAGCGCCGTCATCAAAGCGATGCAGTGGCAAATGGATTTCCGTAAACTCAAAAAAGGCGATGAGTTCTCTGTGCTGATGTCCCGCGAAATGCTGGAAGGGAAACAGGAACAGAGCCAACTGCTGGGTGTTCGTCTGCGCTCTGATGGTAAAGATTATTTTGCGATTCGCGCCGACGACGGTAAATTTTACGACCGCAACGGTACCGGGCTGGCGAAAGGCTTTATGCGTTTCCCCACGTCGAAACAGTTCCGCGTCTCCTCCAACTTTAATCCGCGTCGCCTGAACCCGGTCACGGGTCGCGTTGCGCCGCATAAGGGCGTCGATTTCGCCATGCCGCAGGGGACGCCGGTTCTCTCTGTGGGTGACGGCGAAGTGGTGGTTGCCAAACGCAGTGGTGCGGCGGGGTATTATGTCGCGGTGCGTCATGGCCGCACCTACACCACGCGCTATATGCACTTGCGCAAATTGCTGGTGAAAGAAGGGCAGAAAGTGAAACGTGGCGATCGCATCGCGCTCTCCGGTAACACTGGTCGTTCAACAGGCCCGCATTTGCATTATGAAGTGTGGATCAACCAGCAGGCGGTGAACCCCTTAACGGCGAAACTGCCAAGGACCGAAGGTCTGAGCGGTACCGATCGTCGTGATTATCTGGCGCAGGTGAAGGACATCGTTCCGCAATTGAAATTCGATTAACGCCTTACAGCATACAAGCCGGCGTCGACATACGCCGGCTTTTTCTTTTGTAGGAATTAACGCACCTCGTTACACTATTCTTACTTTGCTTACTTGAATACTTGCCTGCGGAACATGCATGGAAACGAAGAAAAATAATTCTGAATATATTCCCGAATTTGAAGAAGGCTTTCGCCACCCGCGCTACTGGGGCGCGTGGATGGGTGTTTTTGCGTTTGCCGGTGTAGCGCTGCTCCCTGCGTCGTTACGCGATCCGTTGTTGGGGACGCTGGGGCGACTTGCCGGTAAATTCGGTAAGAGTGCGCGTCGGCGTGCGCAGATCAACCTGCTGTACTGCTTTCCGGAAAAATCAGAAGCGGAACGCGAAGCGATCATTGATGAGATGTTTGCCACTGCACCGCAGGCAATGGTACTGATGGCGGAACTGGCGCTGCGTGGGCCAGAGAAGATCCTGCCGCGCGTTGAGTGGCAGGGTCGTGAGATTATTGATGGGCTGCGCGACAACAACGAAAACGTCATTTTTCTGGTCCCGCACGGCTGGGGCGTTGATATCCCGGCAATGTTGATGGCATCCCAGGGGCAGAAAATGGCGGCGATGTTCCATAATCAGGGCAATAAGGTGTTCGATTATGTCTGGAATACGGTGCGCCGCCGCTTTGGCGGACGTCTGCATGCACGTAACGACGGTATCAAACCGTTTATTCAGTCCGTACGCCAGGGGTACTGGGGCTACTATCTGCCCGATCAGGATCACGGTGCTGAGCACAGCGAATTTGTTGATTTCTTTGCCACCTATAAAGCCACGCTACCGGCGATTGGCCGTTTAATGAAGGTGTGCCGTGCACGCATTGTGCCGCTTTTTCCGGTGTATGATGCGACGACGCACAGGCTGATCATTCAGGTTCGCCCACCGATGGACGATCTGTTAACGGCGGATGACGTCACCATTGCGCGCCGAATGAACGAAGAGGTTGAAGTGTTCGTCGGCCCGCACCCTGAGCAGTACACCTGGATTTTAAAACTGCTGAAAACACGCAAGCCGGGCGAGACTGAACCGTACAGACGCAAAGAGCTATTCCCGAAGAAATAAAAAAACCCCGCCAGGCGGGGTTTTTGCTTTTTGGATACTGCTTATTCCACGGTCAGAATGCGCGTGGTGTTAGTGGTGCCCACGGTGCTCATCACGTCGCCCTGGGTGACGATCACCAGATCGCCAGAAATCAGGTAACCTTTGTCACGCAGCAGATTGACCGCATCGTTGGCAGCGGCAACGCCTTCGCTCGCGCTGTCAAAATGGACCGGCGTTACGCCACGGTACAGCGCGGTCAGGTTCAGCGTACGCTCATGGCGGGAGAGCGCGAAAATCGGCAGGCCGGAACTGATACGTGACGTCATTAACGCCGTACGCCCGGACTCCGTCATGGAAATAATCGCCGTTACCCCTTTCAGGTGGTTAGCGGCATACATTGCCGACATGGCGATCGCTTCTTCCACGTTATCAAACTGGATATCCAGGCGGTGTTTAGACACGTTGATGCTGGGGATCTTTTCCGCACCCAGGCACACGCGCGCCATCGCGGCAACGGTTTCTGCCGGGTACTGGCCTGCGGCTGTTTCCGCAGAGAGCATAACCGCATCGGTACCATCCAGCACGGCGTTTGCCACGTCCATCACTTCTGCGCGTGTTGGCATCGGGTTGGTGATCATCGATTCCATCATCTGCGTGGCAGTGATGACCGCACGGTTAAGCTGACGCGCACGACGGATCAGCGCTTTCTGGATACCCACCAGTTCCGGGTCGCCAATTTCTACGCCGAGGTCGCCACGGGCAACCATCACCACGTCGGAGGCGAGGATCACATCATCCATCGCTTCCTGGCTGCAGACCGCTTCTGCGCGCTCAACCTTGGCGACAATTTTGGCGTCACAACCAGCGTCGCGCGCCAGGCGGCGTGCATAGTTCAGGTCTTCGCCACAGCGCGGGAAGGAGACGGCGAGGTAATCCACGCCAATCAGCGCCGCAGTTACAATATCTGCTTTGTCTTTATCGGTCAGTGCTTCTGCAGAGAGGCCACCGCCCAGTTTGTTAATGCCTTTATTGTTAGACAGCGGGCCGCCCACCGTGACTTCGGTGAACACTTTCATGCCCTGAACTTCCAGTACTTTTAACTGAACGCGGCCATCATCGAGCAACAGGATATCGCCAGGCACCACGTCAGCGGGCAGGCCTTTATAGTCGATGCCGACTTTTTCTTTATCGCCTTCGCCTTTGCCGAGGTTGGCATCAAGCAGGAATTTATCGCCAATGTTAAGGAATACTTTGCCTTCCTTGAACGTGGACACGCGAATTTTCGGTCCTTGTAAATCGCCAAGAATAGCAACATGACGTCCCAGTTTTGCCGCAATTTCACGCACTTTATCCGCACGTAATTTATGATCTTCCGGTGTGCCGTGTGAGAAGTTCATGCGTACCACGTTGGCGCCTGCGGCGATAATCTTCTCAAGATTATTATCGCGGTCGGTGGCCGGGCCTAAAGTGGTAACAATTTTGGTTCTGCGAAGCCTTCTGGACATGTAATACTCCGTTGTCTAAAACAACCAGGTGTTGCGTGAACATGGATTCAGTTAAGTTATCAAAATGAGAATTTAACCGAACAGCGTAAGATGTTACAACTTTGTTATTACTATCGGTCTATTAATGTTTGTCGCTCCGGATGAGCAACTCCTTATCAAAGCGCGATTCTTTCAGTGCTTCTTTGACACGCTTCAAGTTATCCCGGAATTTTGCGCCACGTCGCAATGTGAAACCGGTGGCGAGAACGTCAATAACCGTGAGCTGTGCCAGACGCGACACCATGGGCATGTAAATGTCGGTATCTTCCGGAACGTCGAGGGTAATGGCCAGTGTCGCTTCCCGCGCAAGCGGTGTATCGGCTGATGTCAGCGCAATGACCATGGCGTCGTTTTCCCGCGCCAACTGTGCCAGTTCAACCAGACTCTTTGTGCGTCCGGTATGAGAAATCAGCACAACCACGTCATCGTCACTACAATTCATACAACTCATGCGTTGCAGCACAATGTCGTCGGTATAAATAACCGGTACGTTGAAGCGGAAAAATTTGTTCATCGCATCGTGCGCGACGGCCGCGGACGAGCCAAGACCGAAAAAGGCGATTTTCTTTGCCTGCGTTAGCAGATCTACGGCGCGGTTGACCGCCGTCATATCGAGCGACTGGCGAACATGGTCCAGGCTTGCCATCGCTGACTCGAAAATTTTGCCAGTATAGGCTTCGACACTGTCATCTTCATCGACGTTGCGATTAACATAGGGGGTGCCGTTTGCCAGACTTTGCGCCAGATGCAATTTAAAATCCGGAAACCCGCGGGTATCCAGACTGCGGCAAAATCGGTTCACCGTTGGTTCGCTGACACCCGCTTGCTGGGCAAGGGCGGCGATACTGGAATGAATGGCTTGATCGGGGAAGGCGAGGATCACTTCCGCCACTTTGCGCTCGGATTTGCTAAGGTGTTCCAGTTGAGACTGGATTTTTTCCAGCATATTCATTTTTAACGAATCGCTCATCAGTGAAACGATTCCACAGAAAGGTGAAATCGTGATGCGTTTTAGCAAGAATATACCTTTCTGCCGCAAAGAAAGGTAAGCGACAACGTTAAATGTTGTTGTTTTTTTTCATTACATGATCGCAGTCGGATTTTATTCACCGCGTATCGGGCAAACATCCAGCATTTTCAAGGCGAAAACCCAGATTTTCGCCGAAGAGAAGAAGAACGCACACGTAGCCAAGCGTTAGCAGTTTCGGGAATTACGTAAAAGCAGTACAGTGCAGTGTAATAAAATTACAACTAAAACCTGGCATAAGCACCAGGATAGCCAACTGAGGAGAATGACATGGCGGTAACGCAAACAGCCCAGGCATGTGACCTGGTCATTTTCGGCGCGAAAGGCGATCTCGCACGCCGGAAATTGCTGCCTTCCCTGTATCAACTGGAAAAAGCGGGTCAGATCCATCCGGATACGCGTATCCTGGGTGTCGGACGCGCCGACTGGGATAAAGAAGCCTATATAAAAGTGGTGCGTGAAGCGCTCGAAACTTTCATGAAGGAAAAAATCGATGAAAGCTTATGGGACACGCTGAGCGGCCGCCTGGATTTCTGCAACCTGGACGTTAATGACACCAAAGCGTTTAAACGCCTTGGCGCCATGCTTGACCAGAAGAATCGCACCACTATTAACTACTTTGCGATGCCGCCAAGCACCTTTGGCGCAATTTGCAAAGGCCTGGGCGAGGCGAAGCTGAATGCGAAACCTGCCCGTGTGGTTATGGAAAAACCGTTGGGTACCTCGCTTGCCACCTCACGCGAAATTAACGATCAGGTTGGCGAATATTTCGAAGAGTGCCAGGTCTACCGTATCGACCACTATCTGGGTAAAGAGACGGTACTGAATCTGCTGGCGCTGCGCTTTGCCAACTCCCTGTTTGTGAACAACTGGGATAACCGTACGATTGATCACGTGGAAATCACGGTGGCGGAAGAGGTGGGTATTGAAGGTCGCTGGGGTTACTTTGACCAGGCAGGTCAAATGCGCGACATGATCCAGAACCACCTGCTGCAAATTCTTTGCATGATCGCTATGTCTCCGCCGTCCGATCTCACCGCAGACAGCATTCGTGACGAAAAAGTGAAAGTGCTGAAATCCTTGCGTCGCATCGATCGCTCGAACGTGCGCGAGAAAACCGTTCGTGGTCAGTACACCACCGGCTTTGCGCAGGGCAAAAAAGTCCCGGGCTATCTGGAAGAAGAGGGCGCGAACAAATCCAGTAACACCGAAACCTTCGTCTCTATTCGCGTGGATATCGACAACTGGCGCTGGGCGGGCGTGCCGTTCTACCTGCGCACGGGTAAACGCCTGCCGACAAAATGCTCTGAAGTCGTGGTCTATTTCAAAACGCCGGAGCTGAACCTGTTTAAAGAGTCGTGGCAGGATCTGCCCCAGAACAAACTCACCATCCGTCTGCAACCAGATGAAGGTGTGGATATCCAGGTACTGAATAAAGTGCCAGGGCTGGATCACAAGCACAATCTGCAGACCACGAAGCTGGACCTGAGCTATTCCGAAACTTTCAACGAAACGCATCTGGCGGACGCTTACGAGCGCCTGTTGCTGGAAACCATGCGTGGCATTCAGGCGCTGTTCGTGCGCCGTGATGAAGTTGAAGAAGCGTGGAAGTGGGTTGACTCCATCACCGAAGCCTGGGCGATGGATAACGACTCGCCGAAACCGTATCAGGCCGGGACCTGGGGACCGGTTGCCTCTGTGGCGATGATCACCCGTGATGGCCGTTCGTGGAACGAATTTGAGTAATCAGGTTGTTGCCAATGTTACGGAGTTTTACCGGTAACATGATCTAACTCAGAAATCAGGCCAATATTTCAACTTTCAGGCTCCGACTGGATTCACCAGCGGAGCTTTTTTTATTACACTGGCTACAGTAATTTTGCCTTTGGGCGCGGTGTGGCGGCGTTTCTGCTGGAATTAAAATGCTGAAAACCTCCTGCATACCGTTGTCCCGGACAGATAAATTTCAGGAGCCTCTATGAATCCAGTATTGTTACGCGTAACAAATCGCATTGCTGAACGCTCGCGCGAAAGCCGAACTGCCTACTTAAAACGCATCAATCAGGCGAAGAGTGAAACCGTACACCGCTCCTCGCTGGCGTGTGGAAACCTGGCCCACGGCTTTGCCGCCTGCCAGCCTGATGACAAAGCTTCGCTCAAAAGTATGCTGCGTAACAATATCGGCATCATCACCTCCTATAACGATATGCTTTCAGCACATCAACCTTACGAAACCTATCCCAATATCATCCGCAAAGCGCTGCACTCAGTTAACGCGGTCGGCCAGGTAGCAGGCGGTGTTCCGGCCATGTGTGACGGGGTTACGCAGGGTCAGGACGGGATGGAACTTTCACTGCTCAGCCGTGAAGTGATCGCCATGTCGGCGGCAGTTGGTCTGTCGCATAATATGTTTGACGGGGCGTTGTTCCTTGGCGTCTGCGACAAAATCGTCCCCGGCCTCGCGATGGCCGCGTTTTCGTTTGGTCATCTGCCCGCTGTGTTTATCCCGTCAGGTCCGATGGCCAGCGGTCTGGCAAATAAAGAAAAGGTACGCATTCGTCAGCTTTATGCAGAAGGCAAAGTCGATCGTATGGCGCTGCTGGAATCCGAAGCGGCCTCTTACCACGCGCCGGGTACGTGCACTTTCTACGGTACGGCCAATACCAACCAAATGGTCGTTGAATTCATGGGCATGCAACTGCCAGGTTCTTCCTTCGTGCACCCGGATGCACCGCTGCGTGAAGCGCTAACTTCGGCTGCCGCACGCCAGGTGACACGCTTAACCGGCAACGGCAGCGAATGGATGCCGATAGGCAAAATGGTTGATGAAAAAGTGGTGGTAAACGGTATCGTTTCACTGCTGGCAACCGGTGGCTCTACTAACCACACTATGCATCTGGTGGCGATGGCGCGCGCTGCGGGCATCATTATTAACTGGGATGACTTCTCTGAATTGTCGGACGTGGTGCCGCTGCTGGCGCGACTCTATCCGAACGGTCCGGCGGATATTAACCACTTCCAGGCGGCGGGTGGCGTACCTGTGTTAATGCGGGAACTTCTTAAGGGTGGTTTGCTGCATGAGGATGTCAACACGGTGGCCGGTTTTGGCCTCTCCCGTTACACCATGGAACCGTGGCTCAATAACGGTGAACTGGACTGGCGCGAAGGGGCGGCAGCGTCGCTGGATGCGGACGTTATCGCCACAATTGAGAAACCCTTCTCTCGTCATGGCGGTACCAAAGTGCTCAGTGGCAACCTTGGCCGCGCGGTGATGAAAACCTCTGCCGTACCGGTTGAATATCAGGTCATTGAAGCGCCGGCGGTGGTATTTGAGAGTCAGCATGATGTGTTACCGGCCTTTGATGCGGGGCTATTGAACAAAGATTGCGTCGTGGTGGTGCGTCACCAGGGGCCAAAAGCGAACGGCATGCCAGAATTACATAAACTTATGCCGCCACTTGGTGTATTATTGGACCGCTGTTTCAAAATTGCGTTGGTTACAGATGGACGACTCTCCGGCGCATCAGGTAAAGTGCCGTCAGCGATTCATGTGACACCCGAAGCGTATGACGGTGGATTGCTGGCGAAAGTACGTGATGGCGACATCATCCGTGTAAACGGACAGACCGGCGAATTGACGCTGCTGGTCGATGATAACGAGCTTGCTGCACGTCAGCCGCATATTCCTGACCTGAGCGCTGCGCGCGTTGGCACGGGACGCGAGCTGTTTGGCGCACTGCGAGAAAAACTTTCCGGTGCCGAGCAGGGCGCGACCTGCATTACTTTTTAAAACGACAAGATTTTTAGTTCAGGCGAGAGAATAATTCTGATGAAAAATTGGAAAACGAGTGCAGAAGCAATCCTGAAAACTGGCCCGGTAGTGCCGGTTATCGTTGTCAACAAACTGGAGCACGCTGTCCCAATGGCGAAAGCTCTGGTTGCAGGCGGCGTGCGCGTTCTTGAAGTGACACTGCGTACTGCCTGTGCCATCGATGCGATTCGCGCGATTGCAAAAGAAGTGCCGGACGCCATCATCGGTGCTGGTACCGTCCTTAACCCGCAGCAACTGAAAGAAGTGACAGAAGCGGGTGCGCAGTTCGCGATTAGCCCGGGTCTGACTGAGCCGCTGCTGAAAGCCGCCACCGAAGGCACCATCCCGTTGATTCCGGGCATCAGCACAGTTTCAGAACTGATGCTGGGCATGGACTACGGTCTGAAAGAGTTCAAATTCTTCCCGGCGGAAGCAAACGGCGGCACCAAAGCGCTGCAGGCCATTGCAGGTCCGTTCTCTCAGGTGCGTTTCTGCCCGACTGGCGGTATCTCTCCGGCGAACTACCGCGACTACCTGGCGCTGAAAAGCGTGCTGTGTATCGGTGGCTCCTGGCTGGTTCCGGCCGACGCGCTGGAAGCAGGCGATTATGATCGCATTACGAAACTGGCTCGCGAAGCGGTAGAAGGCGCGAAGTAATCTGTTTCAGTGGGCGGCGTATTATTGACTGCTCATAAAATTGAAAAGCCCGGTAAGCGTTACTGCGACCGGGCTTTTTTATATTCTTTTTCACCAGTGTAAAAGCGTCTCTTCAATAAGATATTTAATTATCAATATTACAGCTTTAAACTCCGCTTCTGTGCATCGTCAGCCGTTTTACGGGTTTTACGTGATCAAAGACGTTTGCATTTTATCAGGAGCAAAGGAATGTTTCGGAATATTTTTTGTATCAGCATATTGATGATGCTGTCGACCAACGTATCTGCAAGTATTGTCATGGATATTACGCGAGTGATTTATAACGCAGGGATGCGTGAAGTCACCATCCCCATTACCAACCGCAGTAATAAACCGGTCCTGGTACAAAGCTGGCTTGATACGGGTAATAAGGCCAGCTCTCCCGCATCTAATGACACGCCCTTCATCATTATTCCTCCTATTACTCGTGTCGATGCTGAAAGTCACCAGACTTTGCGCCTTCATGTGGTTAACAGCTCGGCGCTACCGCGCGATCGTGAATCTCTTTTCTGGCTCAACGTGCTGGATGTACCCATGAAACTCCCGGCAGGTGAGGGGGTAAACCGCCTGCAGGTGGCGTTACACACGCGGGTGAAATTGTTCTATCGCCCGGAGGGATTGCGCGGCAACCCGGAAACGGCGGTGCAGGCGTTGAGCTGGCACAGCTCGAAGCAGGGTGTGACGGTTAGCAACTCCGGCGCCCGGTATGTGTCGCTGGTGTCAGTGGCAACAAAAAGCGGAAACTGGCCGGTTGATATGGTTGCGCCCGGTGAATCGCGTAATTTTCCATTGCCTGTGAAGAGCGGTACGCCAGCACAGGTGACATGGATAGATGATAACGGCATGACGAAGATATATGACGTCGTTATTAAATAATTGAAGGAGTATATAATGATCAGGGAACGTCTGCTTTCAATAATAGTTATATTAAGCGCGCTGTTATTTTCATTCTCTGCGCAGGCATGGTGTACATTAGTCTCTTATTCACCGGGCGATCAGCCAGCCGGCAAGGTTATCACCAGCAATATAAAATTAAGCTCAACACTGCGGATGCCGAAAGATATTGCAGTGGGGACCGAACTTTACAGAGTCCACGCGCGGAATGACACCTATATCTATTACAGAGCCAATTGTAATAATAATTCTACAGACGCTAATTATTATGTGATGGGACGATTTGTCGGCGGCATCACGCCTGCGCTGTCATCATGGCAGGGGAGTAGTCTGGGAACTGTCTATCAGACCGGTATTGCGGGTATTGGTATGGTAGTTCTGAACAATAGTCGGGCAATGGGAGATAAAAGATATAGTTTTGGGACTTGCTATACCAAGTCTGACTATTCCTGCAATACCTATACATCAAACGGTAATCTCAGATTTATACTCATCAAAACGGGCGAAATCACGGACAGTTTTATTGACCTGTCCACCTTGCCTAAAGTGGAAGCCGTGGTGGGAGGGAATAATTCACCTGGCAGCGACGTTCCGGTTTTCCGCCCCAGCCTTACCGGCAGGCTTACCTTTACCCAGGCGACATGCACACTTGCAGAAGCCAGTAAAACGGTGGATCTCGGCAAATATAAAGCGTCAGAATTTACTGCTGCGAATACGGTAACCCCGTGGGTGAAAGCATCTATTGATCTGCTCAACTGCAATTACGGTGGGGCACAGTCTTACGGTCATTTCATAGAGAATAACAGTAGCAGTGGCAGTAAAACAATCAGAGGCCCCATCACAGCTAACGCCATCTGGAGCCTGAGCCTTACCCCCGCCACCAGCGTCATTGATGACGCAAACGGGATTATGGCAATCAGCAGTGACTCAAACAGTGCCACGGGTATAGGGATTCAGCTTTCGAGTTCAAACACGACGCTGCAGCCAATGACGTTCTCGCAGCCGACAACCGGAACCCTGGTATCAGGCACCGATGCCACCATGACCATTCCACTGTATGCCCGCTATATCAAAACCGGAGCAGCCGTGACGCCAGGCCGGGCCGATGGGAAACTGACCTATCTGATCGAATATAAATGAACACCATAGCCCCGGTAAGCGAAGCAATACCGGGGACTGCCGTCGGGTTTAACCCGTAACTTTCACCGCTGCTGCCGCGGCTTTTGCGCGTTCAACAGCTTCTTCAACGCTATCTGCCGTTGCCAGCGCAACACCTAAACGACGCGTGCCGTCGATTTCGGGCTTGCCAAACAGACGGACCTGCAGGCCGGCACCAACGGCATTTTGCACGTTATCAAACGTGACGTTCTGGCTTTTCAGCTCCGGTAAGATCACCGCCGATGCCGATGGCCCGTACTGGCGGATTTGCCCAATGGGCAGACCAAGGAAGGCGCGAACATGCAGGGCGAATTCTGAAACATCCTGAGAAATCAGCGTGACCATGCCTGTGTCGTGCGGGCGTGGAGAGACTTCGCTAAAGACCACCTCATCGCCGCAGACGAATAATTCGACACCAAACAGCCCATAGCCCCCGAGCGCCAGCACTACTTTACTGGCGATCTCTTTTGCACGTTCTAGCGCAAGGTCGGTCATTGATTGTGGCTGCCAGGATTCACGATAGTCGCCATCTTCCTGACGATGACCGACTGGCGCACAGAAATGCACGCCATCTGAGGCGCTAATGGTCAACAGGGTGATTTCAAAATCAAAATTCACCACACCTTCAACGATAACGCGACCGGCACCCGCGCGCCCGCCTTGTTGCGCATACGCCCAGGCTTTCGCCAGTTGCTCGGCGCTGCGAATGAAACTCTGGCCCTTACCGGAAGAACTCATGACGGGTTTGACGATACAGGGCAGGCCGATCTCATCAACGGCCTGACGGAACGCCTCTTCACTGTCGGCAAAGCGGTAGCTTGATGTAGGAAGGGCAAGTTCTTCGGCTGCCAGACGACGGATACCTTCACGGTTCATGGTCAATTTGGTTGCCCGTGCACAGGGCACGACATGCTGCCCCTGAGCTTCCAGCTCCAGCAGTGTGTCGGTGGCAATCGCTTCGATTTCCGGCACGATAAAATGCGGTTTTTCCTGCGCGACCAGCGCTTTTAACGCCTCACCATCAAGCATATTAATAACATGCGAGCGGTGGGCCACATGCATTGCGGGCGCGTCGGCATAACGATCTACGGCAATGACTTCAATGCCCAGACGCTGGCATTCAATCGCCACTTCTTTGCCTAATTCCCCTGAACCCAATAACATTACGCGAGTCGCCGCCGGACGCAGCGCAGTACCTAATAGAGTCATAGTAAGTCGACCTTCTTAAAAAAATCTGGCGGCAGTATATACGAAAACGTTTGCGTCTGTCTTTTACGACTTGCGCTCTGATAAATGACGCAGTAATATACTGTATATAAATACAGTTAAAAGGGGTTGCATCATGGCGGTTGAAGTCAAGTATGTTGTGATTCGTGAAGGTGAGGAAAAAATGTCTTTTGCCAGCAAAAAGGAAGCTGACGCTTACGATAAAATGCTCGACCTGGCCGAGGTACTTGAAGGCTGGCTGGGCGAAGCGCCAGTGACGCTTGAAGAAGGCCAGCGCGATCAAATGGCGCTCTGGCTGGCTGAACAAAAAGATGTGCTCAGCCATATCCTCAAGTCCGGTAAGTTACCGGGTGCGGATACCCAGGAGAGTGCACCAGCAGTGGCTCAGGATGACGCAGAAATTGAGTCATCAGACGCGGTTGATATTAAGTCAAAAGCGAAACGTTCTGCCGCCTGATCCCGGCTTGCACTGCCAGTAATTTGTACCATGCTTTGATTGGGCTCTATGCACAGGAGAAAAGCATGAAAATAGCAGGAGTGTTGCTGGGTACAATATTACTGGCGGGCAGCGTAGTCGCGTCGGCTGCTACTGCCAAATCGGTGAAATTTCCCTCTTGCGAAGGCATGAACGCCGAGGGGATTGCTGCGAGCGTCAAACGCGATTATTTGCAAAACCGCATCGTACGCTGGGCTGATGACCAAAAAAAACTTGGACAGGCGGATCCCGTTGCCTGGGTTACTCCGAAAGACATACGGGGTAAGAACGATCAATGGGATGTTCCCTTGACAGTTCGCGGCAAGAGTACAGACATTCACTATCTCGTCAAAATCGATTGTAAAGCAGGAAAAGCGGAGTATCAGCCTCGTTAAGGCTGCGACCTTTTCTCATCTTTTGCTGTTTTAGACATTTCCTGACACCCCCTCGCTTAGGCTTCTCGTTTACGAAACGATTAAGTGAGGGGAATCATGGCAAACTGGTTAAACCAATTACAGTCTCTTCTTGGCCAACAAGGCCAGTCATCGTCATCCTCCGGCGGGCAGGATCTCGGCAAATTACTCGTGCCCGGTGCCTTAGGCGGGCTTGCTGGTTTGCTGGTCGCCAGCAAATCCTCTCGCAAATTACTGACCAAATACGGTACCAGTGCGCTGCTTGTTGGTGGTGGGGCCGTGGCGGGCAGCGTGCTGTGGAATAAATACAAAGACAAAGTGCGTGCTGCCCATCAGGGGGAAGCGCAGTTTGGTCCACAGAGTTCGTCTATTGATGCGCGCACGGAACGCCTTATTCTGGCCCTGGTGTTTGCCGCGAAGAGCGATGGACATATTGATGGCAGAGAACGTGCCGCTATCGAACAACAACTGAACGAGGCCGGTATTGAAGAACAGGGAAGAGCGCTGATTGCGAAAGCGATCGAACTACCGCTGGATCCGCACCGTCTTGCATCCGGCATCAAAAATGAGGAAGAGGCGCTGGAAGTGTACTTCCTGAGCTGTGCTGCGATAGATATCGACCACTTTATGGAGCGCAGCTATCTGGCCGCTTTAGGTGATGCGCTTAAGATCCCGCAGGAGGTTCGGGACGGTATCGAAGAAGACCTTCGACAACAAAAAAAGGGGCTCATCGACTAACGCTACTTTCTCGTTTCGCTTGCATCACGCGCGGCTTTTGCCAACCTTATAGTGTGTTAAACAAATAAGAACAGAGCTATGCCGCCGAAAGCTAAACAAATCCCCCACGCCATGACAGTTCATGGCGATACACGTCTGGACAACTATTACTGGCTGCGCGACGACACCCGTTCGCAGCCAGATGTACTCGAGTACCTGCAAGCTGAAAATGAGTACGGCCGCTGCATTATGGCTTCCCAGCAGGCGCTACAGGATAGTCTGCTGGAAGAGATCATTTCGCGTATTCCGCAGCGCGAGGTTTCAGCGCCCTACGTTAAGAATGGCTATCGCTATCGCCACATCTTTGAGCCGGGGTGTGAGTATCCCATATACCAACGCCAGTCTGCGCTGTCTGCTGAATGGGATGAGTGGCAGGTGCTGCTGGACGCGAATCAGCGCGCTTCGCATAGCGAATTTTATACCCTCGGTGGTATTGCCATCTCGCCGGATAATACGCTTATGGCCATTTCCGAGGATTACCTGTCGCGCCGCCAGTACGGAGTACGCTTTCGTAATCTGGAAACCGGCAACTGGTATCCGGAGATGCTCGACAATGTCTCACCGGGGTGTGTCTGGGTTAACGATTCAGAGACCCTTTATTATGTGCGTAAGCATGCCACGACTTTGTTGCCTTACCAGGTCTGGCGTCACACCGTCGGAACGCCCTCAACGCAAGATGAACTGATTTACGAAGAGGCGGACGACACTTTTTACGTCAGCCTGAGCAAAACCAGCTCCCAACACTACATCATTATTCATCTTGCGAGTGCGACGACCAGTGAGGTATTGCTGCTGGATGCTGAATTGCCGGATGCACAGCCGCTCTGTTTTTTACCGCGTCGTAAGGATCACGATTACAGCCTCGATCATTTTCAGCACTCGTTCTATTTGCGTTCAAACCGCGATGGCAAAAATTTCGGCTTGTATCGCACCAAAGTGCGCGATGAAAGACGCTGGGAGGTACTGATTCCTGCCAGAGATAATGTCATGCTGGAAGGATTCACCCTGTTTACCGACTGGCTGGTGGTTGAGGAAAGGCAGCGTGGTCTCACCAGTCTGCGGCAGATCAACCGCAAAACGCGAGAAGTCACCGGAATCGCGTTTGACGATCCGGCATATGTTACCTGGCTTGCTTATAACCCGGAGCCGGAGACCTCGCGGCTGCGCTATGGCTATTCCTCCATGACGACGCCCGATACCTTGTTTGAACTCGACATGGATACCGGCGAGCGCCGGGTGATCAAACAGACGGAAGTGGCCGGGTTTGATGCCAGTGACTACCGTAGCGAGCATTTGTGGATCCGCGCGCGGGATGGCGTGGAAGTGCCGGTATCGCTGGTCTACAACCACAAACACTTCCGCAAAGGGGAAAATCCGTTATTGGTCTATGGCTACGGATCCTACGGCGCCAGCATGGATGCCGATTTCAGCAGTAGCCGGTTAAGTTTGCTCGATCGTGGTTTTGTCTATGCCATTGCCCACATTCGTGGCGGCGGGGAACTGGGGCAGCAGTGGTATGAGGACGGTAAATTCCTGAACAAAAGAAATACTTTCAACGATTTTATCGATGTCACGGATGGGCTGTTAGCACTGGAGTACGGCTCTCCGCTTTTCTGCTACGCCATGGGCGGCAGTGCAGGGGGGTTGTTGATGGGGGCCGTCATCAATGAGCGTCCGTCACTGTTTCACGGCGTCATCGCTCAGGTACCGTTTGTGGATACGCTCACTACGATGCTGGATGAATCCATCCCTCTGACCACCGGTGAGTTTGAAGAGTGGGGGAACCCGCAGGATGAGACCTACTATCACTACATCAAACGCTATAGTCCGTACGATAATGTCGGTGCCCATGAGTATCCCCATATGCTGGTTACCACGGGGCTGCATGACTCTCAGGTGCAATACTGGGAACCTGCCAAATGGGTCGCGAAACTGCGAGAATTTAAAACGGACAATAATCTGCTGCTGCTTTGTACCGATATGGATTCCGGTCACGGCGGCAAATCAGGCCGTTTCAAATCCTACGAGGGCGTGGCGCTGGAGTTCGCTTTCCTGGTCGCGCTGGCGCAAGGCACGCTCCCGGGCAAAAAAGCGGATTAATTATCGTCGAGATAATGCTTTAACGTCAGCCGTAGTTCCGGACTCATTCGGTCCAGATTGTTGAACAACCAGCGCAGGTAACCGGGGTCGCGCTCTGCGACTTCGGCAACGGCTTTACCCCGATATTTACCGAAGGTGAAGGTTGTCAGCAGAGCGGGTCTGCCGGTAACCGTTGCCATTTGGTCCGGGGTCCAGCCTGATGTGTTGATAATGTCAATCAGCAAGGCCGCGGTGATATAGCAATCATAAAGCGCACGGTGATGATGCAATCCGGCAGGTGTCTGCACGCTAAGTTTGCGTGATTTATACAAAGCCATATTGCTGTATTTAATGCCGGGCCAGAGCCGACGCGCCAGCTTCATGGTACAAATCCATTCACCGGGCATTTCGGGTAAGACGCGCCTGTCGAAGCTCGCATTATGGGCGACATACCAGTGACTGCCGTAGTAGTGGGGAATAATCTCTTCAATCCACGGTTGATTCGCCACCATGGATTCGGTTATCCGATGGATAGCCATCGCCTGCGGACTGATAGGGCGATCCGGGCGCACGAGATGGCTCATTGGATTAATAATCTGCCCGTTCACCACATCCACGGACGCAATCTCGACAACCCCGCCCTGCAAATCGCAGGTTTCGGTATCGATGACGCGCAGTACGGTTTCGGCGGTCATTTGCTTTTCGGCTCGTAAGGCAGACGAGACAGATTGACGGACGCCAGGCGGTGAGCAATAAGCCGTTCACGAAACCAGTTGCGCAGGTGTTCTGGCTGTTCGCGTTCCACCACCTCAGCGACAACTGGCATGTTATAGCGCTCTTTAAAAGCTACACCGGCCGCCGCCAAATCGACGTTGACTTTGTCCATCTCTTCCTGTGAAAGACGGGCCAGATTGGTATTCATGCGTTTCTCCTGGGTTTATGCCGCAAAAGTTACTAAGCCTGTTGCAGAAAGACAAGTCTGCCGATGATGATACTCGACGAGACCATTATACAGAGTTATTCTCGTCGCTTTAAACATAACAAAAAGGAATGCCAGACATGTTATTCACCGCATCCCACCTGACACGCGCGTTGGTTTTTGCTGCGGCTCTCGCCACTACGCCTGCCGTTTTCGCACATGCGCATCTGAAAAACCAGTACCCGGCAGCAAATGCCGAGGTGACGGCCGCCCCGCAGGCATTAACCCTCAATTTCTCAGAGGGCATTGAACCCAAATTTAGCGGTGTCACCCTGACGGGGGCGCAGCAACAGAGCATCAAGACAGGTGCGGTCAAACGTAACGAACAGGACAAAACTCAAATGATCGTTCCGCTGGCGCAGGCGCTGCAACCGGGCAATTATACCGTTGACTGGCACGTCGTCTCGGTCGATGGCCACAAAACCCGCGGTACCTATACTTTTTCAGTGAAATAAGATGCTAACGGCTGGCTATATTGGGTTGCGCGGCATCCATTTTGCCGCCGTGATGCTGCTTTTCGGCTGCGCGCTCTTTATTAGTCGGCTGGCGCCTCGCCATCTGCAACCTGTTATGGTAACGCGTTTTACACTATTAACGCGTATCTGCCTTGGCATGAGCATGTTGAGTGCCGTCTTCATGTTTGCCCTACAGGGCGGGATCATGGGTGATGGCTGGACAGATGTTTTCAGTCCGCAAATCTGGTTGCTGCTTACCGGCACACAGTTTGGCAGTATCTGGCTATGGCAGATTATCATTGCCGTTATGACGATGCTTGTCGGTTACCTGCAACCACAACAGCAGGGACGGTTGATGTTGCTGGCAGGCGCGCAACTGATCCTGATGGCGGGCGTTGGTCATGCCGCCATGCACGATGGCATGGCGGGCATATTACAACGTACAAACCACGCTTTTCATTTGCTGTGTGCCGCGGCCTGGTTTGGCGGATTATTGCCAGTGATATTTTGTATGCGGTTGAGCCAGGCCCGCAGGCGAGATCATGCTGTTATGGCGATGATGCGTTTTTCACGCTATGGCCATGTCGCTGTCGCAGGTGTGCTTGCCACAGGTATTATCAATACCCTGTTGATTCAGGGCAGCATGTGGTCCACACAGACAAACTATGGTCGCATGCTCTTGATCAAATGTGCGCTGGTGGCGCTAATGGTGGCAATAGCGTTAGCGAACAGGTATGTTCTGGTGCCACGCTTAGGCCTGAAAAACTCGCAGGCACGACATTTCCTGATTTGGATGACATGGACCGAAGTGGTCCTGGGCGCGCTAGTGCTGGCGGCGGTCAGCCTGTTCGCAACCTGGGAACCCTTCTGATTAACCGGGCGAAAATGATGAAAAAAACCATTCTGACGATGCTTTTACTGGCATGTTCCGCTGGCGCCTTTGCCGCGCCGTCGGTGATTACCGTAAGCCGCTTTGAAGTGGGTAAGGACAAATGGGCATTTAATCGCGAAGAGGTGATGCTCACCTGCCGACCTGACCATGCGCTTTATGCCATCAATCCCAGCACACTGGTGCAATACCCACTGAATGAAGAGGCGCAAAAGCAGGTGGCAAGCGGTAAAACAACTGCGCAGCCTGTCAGCGTTATCCAAATTGACGACCCGGCCAGACCCGGTGAAAAGATGAGTCTTGAGCCCTTTATTGCCCGAGCGGAAAAGCTCTGTTAATAAACGAAAGTATCTGACTGATTTTCCATAAAAAACCGCAAGCCTGATTCCTCAGAACTTGCGGTTTTAACATTTTTAAGCGTGACGATAACCGAATTTTTCAGACCGGATTTGCCGCAAACTGGAAAACCTGGCGTCGTCATCTATTCTTAAAGTGCATGGCGACTTAGCCTGCATTAATGCCAACTTTTAGCGCACGGCTCTCTCCCAAGAGCCATTTCCCTGGACCGAATACAGGAATCGTATTCGGTCTTTTTTTGGAACCCTTTCCAGACAAGCACTTATGTGGCTCCGTCCGAAAATGTCCGAAAATCGTCCGAATTCCCATATTCGGCGACCTAACCCTTATACCAGAATAAATTCCTTTTTGCGCGGATCTAAATACTTTTTCGTAGTCGCTTCTGAGGAGTGCCCCAGCAGCCGTTGTGCGAATGCTTTGCCTTCTTTCTTGCCGTGAATTTCTGAATACTCAGCCTCATGCAGGCGTCCGGCCAGGCTCCTGATTTCATGAAAAGTGGGAGGGGAGTCGCTGAAAGCGATCTGAGAAAGCTTTCTTGCCTTCACGAAATATTTGGTTAACCCGTCTGGGTGAATCGACCCCGCCAGGCTGTTTTTTCTGACACCAGCAGAAATCAAAAAATCCGTAGAATTACCTTTCCGGCAGCGCTCAATGACATCCCGCAGGACCAGACCGGCACAACGCAATTCCAGATCCAGGGAGATGGCGATCATCATTCCCGTTTTTATGTGGACTACGTGAAGCCGATTATCTCTGATCTCTGAAAAACGCATTTCCACTATGTCTTCGCGGCGCTGGCCGGTGACCAGTGCAAGGTCCATTCCGTTGCGAAACCAGACGGGAAGAACTTCCGCTTCATGCCTTATCGAGATAAAGGTTTCTAGTTCCAGGCGTTCGCGCTTAACTTTGATTGTTGGCGTTCTTGTGGGCTCAACCGGATTGGCTACCACCCGGCCGTTCACGATGGCCTCACGGAACACATCTGACAGGACCGAACGGTAAGTGGTAGCCATCGTCATTTTGTCCTCATCTGTCCAGCGCTTAAGAAAGTCTGCAATATGCAGAGTAGAAACTTTTGCGAGGATCATTTCCCCCAGCGATTGGCGGATTACCTCAAGATGTCCTTTGCGGGATTTGAGCGTGATCGCCGAAAGCTCTCTTTTTCCCAAGATTTCCCAGTATTCTTTTAGCCATTCAGCAACAGTGTATTCATGCTCGCCTTTCAACTGCTCGAGCAGCGTGACCGGGGTGTAATTTTGCTCAAGATAGTGATTAGCCTCGATAGCCTGGGCAACCGCTTCACGTTTGGAAATCTTACCGAGAGAGATTTCTTTGCCAGTGAGCGGGTTGCGCCAGGCGTACGTTTTGCGTGACTGGCGGTATGTCAGGTTTCTGGGGAGATTCTGATCATAATTTTCCCGCCTTTTTGTCATGTTGCAACTTCTCCAATAATGACCCCTTTCTGGGGTGTCTTGTATCCATTCCGTTAACCGGGGCGACTGAACATAATTTGTTTGGGCGTATATAGATGGCGTTGGGGCAAACCTGGTAACTCGTCCCGTGTTTTTCCGGAGCAGGGTAGATGTTCCCCATCCGAGCCCACCGCCTTAATGTGTTCAGCGTTGGGGGTTTTACATACGTCTCTTTGGCCCATTCTTCGAGAGGCATCAGTTTTGACATAACGTCTCCTTAGCCCCGGCTAGAAGAGTAATCCCCCAGCCAGGTAAAAGGTGATTTTTGAAAATCAGTTCTGGGTCAGTTTTTGCCAGATAGCTGAAACGTATTTGACCTGGTGCCGGGCGTCGGCAAGTGCGTTATGCATGTCGCCGTCGAAAGGGATCTGATAGCGCGGGTTGATACCGACAACTCTGCCCAACTCGACAATGGTGCGCACGTCACGGTCATTCCAGAACGGCACGGACAATTCCGCGCCAACCTGCTCATATGCGCGGCGCAAAATTACGTTGTCGAATGAGCAGCCATTGCCCCAGAGCTGCACATACTTGATGCCGTTGGCTGAATTCGTGTGAATAAATTCGTCGAGGTTATCGATGGCGTCCATCAGCGAAATTGCATCGCCGCCGGTTATCGCTGCGCGTGCTTCTGCTGACTGTTTCATCCACCAAATTATTATGGCAGCGTCAGGTTTCGCACCGAACTCCATTGCGGACTCGAGGCTGACAATCTGATAGAACTCTGGACCTGTTTTACCTGTTCCCGGATCGAAAAACACTGCGCCGATGGCGATAATCGGTGCTTCCGGATTGTTCCCCATAGTTTCCAGGTCAACCATCACATGCGTCATCAGGGTGAATGATTCGTCATCGTTAATCTGATGTCCGGTATCAATATTATTATCTACGGCAGTTGCCTGTGGACGAGCTGCAGCACCGCTTTCAGTTGACACATTTTCTGCTTCGCCCGGCGGTACTGCAGAATCAGTCTGGGTTTCATCACGGCCAGTTTCTTCCATCTGCACATCGTCGGCAGCCTCGTTCTGTAGTGTGGTTGTGCTGGTGGCGGATTGGTGGCCCATCAGGTTATCGATGGAGAAAATGCCCGCGCCGAGATTAGCAACGTCCGATTTTGTTGCGGTCGTCGCCTCAGGTTTGCTAGCTGCTACCAGTTTCCCTACAACAGCAAATCCTGTTTCCAGATTATCGAGGATCTCAACCGGTTCGGTGCCCTGAATCACCGCAGCGACGACGGAGGCGCTGTTAACCTGCCGGGCTGCGGCCAGGGTTTCAGCGGTTGGTGCATCGTGGTTGCTTTCAGCCAGACTTTTGTTGATGTATCGATTTAGAAGCGCCGGGAAGCGATGGACGTCTTCGGCGGCGCCGCGGATGAGTGCGAAGATTGCAGCACGTGAGAAATCAAGAATGCCCGGTGTCTTGCGCAAAGCCGCAGACCACTCTTTAAATGGGCTTTCTTTGTTGCTGACGATTTCTTTTGCGCGACGGTGGATAGATGCCGGGAAATTGTAAATGTCGAAATCCATCGGTAGCGTCGCCAGGGCTATCTCAATGTCCAGCGTATCCAGCGTGTGGATGTAGTCTGGATTGCGGTCTGTTGGAATTCCACCGCCAGCAGTCGTGCCTGAATCTGTTCGCTGAATAGCGGCTACGCGTTTACCAGCCAGCCACTCTTTAACCAGTAAGCCCCGGTCAATATGATGGGTTGCTGCCCATGCCTGCATGAACCGCAAAACCACGCCGAGTTCATGACGTGCCGAAGGGGCAAATACTTTTTTTACAGCGTCAGTGAGCTTCCAGATCTCTTGCCAGGAATATTTTTTTGCCTCCGCCACATTCTCGGCGGCCAGCATCAGGTTTTGAACATAATGATTATCAACGTCAAGCATGAGATCAGAGATCATGATCCGCTGGTCGGCGGTGATGTGATGGGCAAACTCATCGCAGATGTAAGCGGCAAGGAACTGCTGGCGGAATCCCAATTGTGCCGCTGGATGCTCCATTGTATCGGTAACATCCTCATTCCGGGTTGCCGGTTCTTTGTTCGGGAATTTGCCGCTTTGCCAGTCTTCCACCAACTGATTGCGGGAATCCGGTTCAGCAGAGATCCAGTTCGTCACAAATTCGACCAGCAGCGTCGGGGCATGCTCGCCATCCTGAGGGAATACAGCTTTGACTGCCTGCACCAGTTTCCACTCGACGTGCAAGGACAGGCCGGAAAATTCAGCAACGTCACTGATGGCCTGCATCAGGTTCTGCATGTAGGAGTTGTCTTCATCCAGTGACAGCTCAGTGGCGGTAATCTGCTGCGCCTTCGTGATATGGGTCTGATATTTATCGTTCAGCAGGTGAATGGCAATGCGAACAGCCAGCCCGCGATTTTCCAGAGGAATATTTGCGTCGTCAGAGGTGGTCGGGAGTTCTTCTTTCGCAACTGGTACTAATGAGGTCGTAACCTCGCTGGTGGTTATTTCCGGTTCCGGCGCTGGCCGGGAAATCAGCTTCCACGAACGTCCATCTTCGTTGAGTTCGTAGCGGTCGCACCAGGTATTGTCCAGCTTGCCCTCTTCCGGAAGGTCATCAACAACAGGCCAGTCTGTCCGAACCGGCTGCAAATAAGGCGCGCCGCGCCCGGTTTCGATTTCTGCATCTTCAAGAATATTGGCAATTTCGCGTTCAGCGCGGGAATCGGATTTTGCAGATAGCCAGCAAAAAAGGTGTTTAGCGTCAGTCGCTTTGGCTTTCGCTTTAATCAAAAACGCGTATGTCTGCATTGCGTTCGGGCTCCTAAAGGTTGTAAGATTCCCGGCAGCTAATGGTTAGCCGCCTGCGGTTGGTCATTGGTCAAAACTCGTTCCGGAAAGCTTTGGTCGGCTAACCGGGCACTAACCCGCTTCGGCGGGTTTTGTGCTTTATGGGGTACTGATCTTTGCGTCGGACAGTTGCGAGACGAGAACACTGTCGAGCGCAACCAGTACCGGGTCGAAAATGCTGCTGTGCGGAATTATGGTTACAGCGCGGATCACTTCGGCGACGCTGGTGTCGGACTCAGGTTTGCAAAGGTGGTAGCCGCCTCCCGGCCCTTTTTGACCACGCACGATTTTGGCCTTCCCCAGCTTTGATACGATCTGTTCAACGTAAGACGGGGAAAGCTTCAGTTCGCTGCTGATGGTCGCAACAGTGACAGGTGCGCCGGTATAAAGCTTTTTCATTACAGCGACGACGCGCACTGAGGCAATGATACGTTTCATTCCAAATTCCATCGTTTTTCTCCGGATCGTCATTGGTCAAAACTCGTTTAAAAATGAACTGCAGGCTGTTGGTCGGCAGCCAGAATACTTACCGGGTAGCATTCGCCTTTAACGCTTTGCTCCGCTGCGGCGGCATTACAGTCATCTTCGGTTTGGTACACACCCAGTGGGGTATCAGAACACTCGCCAGTCAGCGCACAAACGGTGATGATTAAATAAAAAAACGTGCTCACGCCTTAATCTCCGGGTTGCCTTTCTGTGCCAGGAAATAGCAGAACTGGCGAACGCGAGCCACAACCCAATTCAACTTCACGGCCTGAATGCCAACAGAAACGCGTGCGAAATCCTTCATTGTTCTTTCTCCCCTTGGATGAGGTTCATATCGAGTGTGTGCCTGTATCGCTGGCGAGCGGAACGGGTAAAGCCTGCTGCGCGAAATTACTGAAAAATGAATATCAGTATCGTCATCTCATCCGGTGTTTCGTATGCCGCCGGCAGCTACTTCGTGGGCGTCCTGCCTGGATGACTGATTCTGTAAAACCAAACTACAAATAAATATGTCAGTTATCAATGTGTTTTTGACATTAAAAATGGATATTATTGTTTTTATTTCAGTTTTAGTGATTTGAGGATATAAAAAAAGCCGCACATGGCGGCCATTTTCGTAGGGGGGACTCAGTCTTTGTCTGATGAAGGGGAGATTTTTCGCTTACTTAAAAACTCTGCCATAAACCGATCTAGTTCTTCTAATCGTGTCCTTGCAAGTTCAATAAACCGTTCTTGCTCAATCTCAGGAAGTTGATCAAACACTTCTAATAACTCTGTTTGCTTCTGGCTCAGCACAGTTTTGCTTGATGTTACAGCTTGCAGCGATGACTCTTCTTCATCGGTCATAAAAAACCAATACAGTGGTTTTCCAAGGGCTTGCGGAAAAAGTTCTAATTTTTCCTTTCGTGGAAAATTCCCCGTATTGCACCAATTACTGACTGTCTGTGAATTGACACCAACTCTCCGGCCTAACTCAGACTGAGATATGCCCGCCTCATCAAGAGCCCTTAACAGCCGTTTCTCGAAGTTCATATTCGCATCCAAATTAAACCAGTAATGAAGCATACAAAGTTTCTTATCATTTGTGATTGATTAAGTTTCTTGACATTGACAAATTATTTATCAATCATGTGATGAAATAATTAGGAGGAGCTATGCAAGAAACTGTTCAAAAGAAAATCATCTCTCTGTGTGGCAGCCAATCAGAGTTGGCTCGTCGTTTGGGTAAAAACTCCCAGACAGTCTCTGTCTGGTTCCGCACTCAGGTAGCCAGTACGGAAGTTCTGAATGCTTGCCGCGTCCTGGATTGGCAAGTAACTCCACATGAGTTACGCCCCGATCTTTACCCAAACCTCACTGATGGCTTGCCGCAGCAGGAGACTGCCCATGCACACAATCAGCTTTGATCATCCTAATCAATGTCCGCCTTTGGCATTGAAATCGAAAAATCAGATTGAACCGCGGCGCCGGGACAACCTGAAACGCATGGCGATCAATACCGCCGTCAGCGAATGGGAAAAAACGTTGCCGGGCCAGGCTCAGGAACAGATAGCGCGTCTGGTGGCGGAGGAATGGAAACGTACTGGCGGCAAGGGGATCACAGTCAACAAGTTGAACCTGTTCCGCTATCTGCGTAACGAAAACGGATCCGAAAAATACAACCGCTATGTCATGCAACTGGCCCCGGCGATTTCAGCAGTGATGCCAATCGAGATAGCACGCGCCTACGGCCTCCGTTCCGGCAAGACCGAAGCAGAGCTGGTGGCTGCAGCAATCAAAGAATGCTCTGAGGCCCACCAGGCAAAGATGCTGGGCGCGCCCCTGCAGCGCCTTGAAAAAGAGATATGGGAGGCGGCCACGTCGCTTTACGCGATGCTCCCGAAAGAGATATCAGAGCCAGCGCTGGCATTGCTCAGCACTCTGGCGCCGCAGTGTTTTTGAAACGAGTTTTGACCAATGACCATCAGCATTTTGCTGATTAATACGAGGTTTTAGATGGCCCGCATCAGAACAGTGAAACCTGAATTCTGGACAGACGAAAAGGTGGTGGAATGCACGATCCCCGCCCGACTTCTGTTTATTGGGTTGTTCAACTTCGCCAATGACCTGGGATGCATGGAGCGTTCCCCCAAGCGGATCAAAATGCAGGTGTTCCCGGCAGATTTAATCGACTGCGAACCCCTTATAGCTGAGTTAATTACTCACGGATTACTCACTGAGTACTCAGTGAACGGTCAGGAATATTTGTACATAAAGGGATTCGCTAAGCACCAGAAAATCAATCGGCCGTCGGCTACAAAGATACCCGCTCCGGTACTACTCACTGAAAACAGTGGCGGCAATGGTAACCAGTTCAGTGATGACTCAGTGAGTGCTCAAGGAGGTGTCACTGACGGAAAAGGAAGGGAAGGGAAGGGAAAAGGATCAAACCCCTCTCTTAGCGAGCGCGAAGAAGAATTTCAGGATCAGGAAGAACAACGACAACAACATCCGCCGCCGACTCAAGCCCCCCGATATCTGGAAGGCGTAGATGAACCTATCGGCAAATTTCAGATGACGGATGCCTGGCTCCCGTCTCGTGATTTCCGGCAACGAGCAGCGATGTGGGGCATAGCCCTACCAGAACCGGATTACCTGCCAACCGAATTGGCGGAGTTCACAACCTACTGGGGGGCTGAGATGAAGGTTTTCACGCAGGTTCAGTGGGAACAGAAGTTTGCCCGGCACATACCCGTAGCGCGGGCCAACAACCAAAAATCCGTAGCAGCGAGAGGTAACGAAAATGCGTCAGTTCACTCTGGAAGCGCTTCAAGAGCAGTACAGCAAGTCCGGGATGCTCGAGCCCGAAAAGAACGTGACGGTGGATCCTCGGTCGGAAGACACGGCATGGCGCCTGTGGGAAGTTATGGCGGAAATTTACTCGAACCGCTGGACGCAGAAGAACGGGGCCGAACCCTCGACTATGTGGATAGCTCAGATCGGTTCGATGACTGAGAGGCAAATCACTCTGGTATGCAATCAGTGCATGGAGCGCTGCGCCGCCGGGAACTCATGGCCGCCAGACCTGGCAGAATTTGTTTCGCTGGTTGCAGAGAGTGGCGCAAACCCATTCAGCCTGACATCAGAAACAGTGATGGCGGAATACAAGCGCTGGCGCAATGAGTCATACCGCTATTCCGGCAGTGATAAATATCCATGGCCTCAGCCTGTGCTCTATCACATCTGCATTGAAATGCGCCGTACAGGCGTGGACCGACGTATGACGGAAAACGAGCTGCAGCGGCTGGCTGAAAAATTACTGACCAAGTGGACGAAGCACGTTCAAAACGGTTTCTCGATTCCTCCGGTAGTGCGTCAACTGGCAGGGCCGAAAGCACCGGCTGGGCCAACCCCGGCACAGTTGCTGATGGAAGAGTACAAGCGCCGCAAAGCGGCAGGTTTAATCAACTAACGAGTTTTGACCAATGACCAAACAAAAACGAATTACCCAGGCTGACCGACTGGTTGTGTATGTCAGCCATCACCCGGGCATTACCACCCCGGAAGTGTGCGACGCGTTTAACACTGACTCCGGTTCGACGGGGCAGCAACTTGCTGCGTTAGTTCAGCGCGGCGTCATGACCCGCAGCCACAACGGTACCCACTGGGAATATACCGTTGTGCCCGGCAGCGATATCCCCGATATCGAGTTACCGGAACTCGGTCAAAAAGCCGATCCGGAAGTTCTCCGCATGGCGCTTGAAGAAGCAGCCCTGATTGAATCACGGGGGCACTGGCTACGCGCTGCTACGAAATACAGCGAGATTATGCGACTGGCAAAGAGCAGTCAGGAAATACAGGACATTTCCCGATTACGTAACCGCTGCATTCGCAACGCCCGCGCACGGAGGGCTGCCGCATGCTGAAACCAGAGCAGCGCGCCATCGTTGATTTTCTGGCGCGCGAAAAATCCATTTCAACCCGGCAGGTTCGCAGTCTGCTGGGCTGCGACATCAAAGAGGCCTACGACCGTCTGAAACGTCTGACGCTGGCGGGCATCGTGAAAAACGTTGGTAAACCTCACCACCCTGAATACCGGCTTACACATCGGTGGCGTTCGCGAGTGGCACCCGTTGCCTGTCCACCTGCGCCGAAAACTGCAGCGCAGATTTGCCGCGAAAAATGGCAGGGTTATCAGGTTCACAAAATTTTCGGGAGCGCACAGGAATGACCATCGTTGCAAACAAACATGTAGCCCGCGTGGACCACGAATTTGCAGCCGCTATAGCGCCTGATACACCGATTATCTTGAGTCTCTCTATTGGCTAATGCTCTGCATGAGCAGACCGAGATGGTGGAGTTGCTGTATGAGCGTTTTGTCGTGGCCGCGGTGGAGAATTTTTCGCTGATTAAATTTATTAAAACAAGTTGTTATGTTATTCATTTTGAAAGGGGAACATTCTATCAAGATGAATGAAATAGAACGCAGTTTAGTGCCAGATAGCAATATGTTTGTAACCCGCTCTCATGTCGTTTTCGTAAGTGAAAAGCATCTGGCAATGCCCAATTCTGCAGAACAGCAGCGCGAGCACGGACGGCTACGCGCGCAGGGATTTAATGTAGTGGGGTTAGATAGCAAAAATATGGTGGGGATTATTTAATGCCATTCGCACTTGGCGTGATAGAACCCAGATGGCTGCCGTGTGTAAATCACGGTACCACCTTTAGCATAAGTATATGCATGAATTCTCGTCCAAAAATCTGCTAGAGCGAGAATTTGAGCAAGTACGGTTTTATCATGAATTATGATAGTAGGAGGGAGTTGGAACCCTTTATCCAAGCAATTTTTTAAGCTGTCAAAATTTTCAAAGTCGGTGCTGGTACCACCAACCTCTAAAGCATCCAATTCATATTCTAGTCCCCCACCCTTACTAAAGTAATTCTGCACACTTAAGCCGGTTGTTAACAAGGTAGCCATTAAATAATCCTCATGTATTTGCAAGGGTTTCAGTATCCCTAAGAGCATTACGCCTCGCCCTACTAAAATATCTCATCATGCAAACTTTATTACCTCAAGGATTTCCTGAATAGTACATCATCGTCTGTACCTATCTCGGCGCGAAGAGCACAAAAGATAAACGGGTTGCGAGGTGTGGCAACGCAGTGACGCCATTCGCTGAGGTGCTGTTGAGAGTGAATCTTCCAGAGATGTGCACCGCAAACGGGAGGCCACATAATGGCAAAGGCTACTACAGCAAAAAAAGATGTGCAACGCTCGCGCTAGTCAGTTGCTAGGGGGTAAAGACGGAATCTCTAGACGTCGAGTAATGGGCTATGTTGGCGCGCAACTATGCAGTGAGCTAGCCCGGTAAAGGATCCTATGATTGGAGGAATATATCTCCCTGTAGATTCGTCAGGGGATGCCCGCGTGAGCGAGTACATCAAATCTTTCAGATCTAAAAGCCGGTACGATTCGAATTTAAGCGACTACTAGTAAAAATTGCATAAAAAATGTTTTATTTACTAAACTCGATTGGTTATTGCAGTCACCATAGATGACTGTCTGGCCGAAGGTTGGCGCCTAATTGAATTTTCATACTGCTTGTTAGTCACCTAAGTTTCCCTGCTTGTACAACGAATGCCATTCCCGGTACCAGAACGAGGCGCTGGAATTCCTAAATGAAGCCTCCAATGGCGGAATTGACGAAGGAATTAAAGCGGACTAGATGCATGGGATGGTTGGTTCTACTTATGAGAAGCATAGATTTAAGGTGCTAGCTGACTCGGCACCTTAAATTTTGAATTTTCTGTGATATGTCGTTGAGTGATGGCAAAAAAAAGCATATAAAATGCGTATATTATCAAAGCAATTTTCAAGTAAGGATACCACTCGTGGCTAATAAAATAACAAAACTACGCTCGTTGAATGTTAAATCTTTTCGTGGGCTAAAAGATGTAGATATTAATTTTGGTGAAAGGGTAACGGTTATTTGTGGTAAGAATGGCACATCTAAATCAACTATTTTAGGTATAATCGCTCAGATTTTCAGCTTTACTAAAGACTATTCCATGGACCCTCCAGATTCTCTGGTTGAGTATCGAACTTTAACTAATGATGCTTTTAAATCACAGTTTAGTGATCACTTTAGATTCTCAAGCAAATATGATTTGCCAGGGACTATGGATGTTCATATAAAATTGTATGATGGTGCTTTTGATAAGGAGTTGAATAATCTAAAACTAGGGTTGGTTAACTCCAGTTATCATTCAAAACCCAGACCTGTTGTTCGAGGTAATGATGCATTAGGTGCGGGGAACAACAGCCGGAATGTCACACATCCTGTGATTTATCTGAGCCTGCAGAGATTACTTCCCATAACTCTTCGGCCTGAGTACGGAGAGAGAGATGTTGCTTATGTTATTGGTCATAAAGATGAAATTATGGCGATGAATAGGCGTTTACTCATCAAAAATACTGGTACTACTGTTACTGCTACAACAGGAACTATAGATTCATTAGTTGTACATGGCGATAATTATGATCACGAATCTGTATCTGTTGGTGAGGATAATGTTGGTCAGATAATACAAGCTATTTTCTCATTTAAAAGATTGAAGGAGGACTTTCCGAATTATCATGGAGGTATACTTCTCATTGATGAAGCTGATGCGGGGCTTTTCCCTGCTGCGCAAGTTGAATTAATAAATGTTTTTAAAAAAATAGCCAGAGATTATAATTTGCAAATAGTAATGACGTCACACTCTCCAATACTCATCGAAGAAGTATATAAATTAAGCCAAGTGGCTGAAAAGGATTATAGTACAATTTATTTGACTGACACTTTTGGCCCTATTCAATCAAAAACGAATTTGTCATGGCCTGAAATTAATGCAGATTTGATGGTTGATACAATTCAAGTTGATCCTGAGGCTTCTTTCCCAAAAGTAAATGTTTACTTTGAAGATAATGAGGCTTATTTGTTTTTTAAGCAACTTGTAACTGAGAGATATATAAATAAAATTTTGAACCCTTTAAAAAATATAAACATTAGCTGTAGTACTATGCTTGACTTGATGGCGAGAAGAATACCGGAATTTGTTACCAAGAGTATAATAGTTCTTGATGGTGACGTTTCTAAAGACAAAAGTCCCAATGCCAAAAAGGCAAAAGATGAAAAAAGCTTATGCTTATTACCTTCGACGCTACCACCAGATCAATTGCTGTTTGAATTTTTATATAATTTAGAACCTGCTGATGAATATTGGGTTAAAAATAAAGGATTTACTAAAGCAGTTTTTTTAAAGGTGAGTAGCGATATTATAGATAAATTAAAGTTAGGTTCAGCTCCAATTTCCCTTGAGAAAGAAATAGTTAAATTTATGAAGGGTAAAAATGAGGAGAGTGTTAAAGGAGAATTAAGAAAATTATTCAAAAAATTTGCTCAAAATGAAAAAATAAATGATTGCCTGACGGGACCTGTCAGGAAAAATCCATTTAGGTATTTGTTATCAAGAAATCCTGAACTTAAAGCCGAATTCCTTGAGAATTTTGAAAAATGCCTAATACATGCGCTTCTCAACGGTTATGGCGTAGAGTCAGGCAAAGTTTATGGTTACCTGAATTCGGCTAACTGATTGAATAAAAAGGTCTTTATTCTGTGGCCACGAATTGAGCTTTTTGATATAATGAGTGCATTACATTTGAGGTGCATTATGCGGTATGACACGCCATTACGTTACCCCGGCGGTAAAGGGAAACTTTTTAACTTTATGGTAAAAATCATTGAGTTGAACAATCTTAATGATATTCACTATGCGGAGCCATATGCTGGTGGCGCAGGTCTTGCCTTAAGGCTATTAACTCAAGGTGTGGCATCAAAAATATATCTAAACGATTTAAACAAAGCTGTTTATTCTTTTTGGGAGAGTGTCCTTCATCGACCTGACGAGTTTTGCTCCTTAATCGCCGATACTGACGTAACGATTGATGAGTGGCATAAACAAAAACATATTATGTCAAATATGCAATGTTATGATGCGTTAACCTTAGGTTTTTCCACCTTCTTTTTAAATCGCACTAATCGTTCTGGAATCCTAAAAGGTGGGGTGATTGGCGGAAAAAATCAAGATGGAAAATGGAAGCTAGATGCTAGGTTTAATAAGGATGCCTTAATTAAGCGCATCGAAAAAATAACAAAGTATAAAGACTTAATTGCTGTTTTCAATTTAGATGCAAATGATTTTATCACTAATGTCGTTTTGGATTTACCACAGTCATCTTTGACATACTTTGATCCCCCGTACTACGTGAAGGGGAAAGGATTATATGAGAATCATTACAACCACGATGATCACCAGATGATTTCTGAGCGAATTCAGAATGAAATTAAAACACCATGGATTGTTTCTTACGATAATGTAGAGCCGATTAATCGGATGTATTCCTCCGCGGCTACCTTATCTTATGGTATTCGCTACAGCGCCCAAGAAAGATACAAAGGCGATGAAGCTATGTACTTTAGCAAAGGGCTCAAATTTCCAAATTGTTTGGATCCTGCAAAGTTTACAGGTTAGCTTTTTTGTCCAAATTGCCACATCGCATGATCTTTGCTGTAATTTTCGATAGGTTGCAAACATATTTCATGCGTAACTATACGGAATTTATGATTGAAATGATCATAAATGAAGTCATTACTTATCAACCCCATCTCAGGCTTGACCCCACTCAATTACGCAAAATCAATAAGTTAATGTTAAAGATACTTTCTTTCAAATGAAATCATCAGCCAAAGCCAATATTGAATAATCATAAATATCATTTAGTTATTTTGTGTTGATTAATGCCATTCTTTAAAATACTGTATATATAAACAGTATTTGGTCTGTTGGCTTTAGCCAGAAAAAAATAAGAGTGGACGCGCCGTCTGGGGCGCAAAGGGGGTTTAGTGGATAGTGATGATTTGACCAGGTATGATTTGGTTCGCCATGACGATGGCGTAGTGGTGCTGACGTTCGACATGCCCGCCCGATGCAAGGCGCTGTTATACAGGCAGGGAGATAAATACAGCTTCCGGCCAATGCTGCCTGAGGAGATAGTCGGTACACCCAACCTGTTTATGCAAATGCTCCAGCGCGCCGGTTACCAGGTTGCCCCACATTCTGATATAGTCACATAGCCAGCCGGAACAACTGGCAGTCTGCTGCGCCACGGAGAAAACCATGGCGCAAAAAACATCGAAAAACCTCACTTTCCTGACGTCTGTCGACGCCAGCTTTTTTGCATACCTTGCCGCCGGGTGGGGTGTCGCATGAAAAAAGGCTGGTTCACGCATACCGACCTCACTGCAGAACAAGCTGCCGAGCTGGTGGCCCGCTATGCAGCAAATCACGTAAAAACCGAAAAAAGCCTTTCATCTGACTATAAGACCTGGATTGTCAGTGCCAGATTACCTGAGTCAGAAACCCCCCCGCGTCCAGATAAAACTTACCAGTGGAGGCACTGGGAGTGAGTATGCAAATTTATCCAATCGTGCCGATGGGCAAGCCCCGTATGACTCGCGCCGACAAGTGGAAAAAGCGCCCTGAGGTTATGCGTTACCGGGCGTTCTGCGATGAGGTGCGGCTACGTGGTGTTGCCCTGCCTGAATCTGATGCGCATGTTACGTTTGTCCTGCCTATGCCAGCCAGTTGGAGCAAAAAGAAACGCCAGCAATATAACGGCCAGCCACACCAGGCTAAGCCTGACTGCGACAACATGCTGAAAGCTCTAATGGATGCGCTCTATGAGGATGATGCGCACATATGGGATTGCCGCATCACGAAAGTTTGGGGCGAGATCGGGCAAATCATAATCCGGGAGGCGGCATGCGCGCATTGCTGAAACCGGATATTGCCCGCGAAATGGGCGTGGTGTTGCTGCGCCCCGGCAAAGAGCTAATGCATATCTTCACTTCTGGTCGCGTACTGGTCGAGCGCCAGCCAGAGAGCATGGCTGAGCTTCCTTCGGGCGCAGTAGCACCTGCCCGGCAGATGCTCATTGATGATCCGGCCTTGTGCCCGTTCTTCACTCACCAGAATGTTATGAATGCGGCTGGTGGTATTAATGGGCTTGAGACCTGGTTACGGCGCCGCGGTAAAAAGTGCCAGTGGCCGCATTCAACTTATCATCACAAAGAGCTGGTTACGCATCGCCATGCTAGCGGCGCTGCACTGCTTTGCTGGCACTGCGATAACCAGTTGAGTGAAGCCCCCAGCCAGGAACTGGATCAAATCGTAGCCAAAAATGCCGCCACCTGGATTTTGCGCGCCATTCGCGGTGAGCTGCGATTTACCGACGACCACGAAGTAACCCTCCCGGAGCTGTGCTGGTGGGCCATTCTCCGGGGAGTTACTGATGCCATACCGGAAGAAGTTTCCCGCCGGCTGCTTGGTTTGCCCGTTGAAACAATGTCGTCTGTTATGCGCGAATCCGATATTGTCCCGTCTCTGCCAGTCACCAGCATACTGGCGGAGAAAGTGAAAAAGGCGGCGTTACCTCAGCCACCAGCCATAAAGCCCGTGGTTTCAGTCACGGTTGATCCCGTGGCGCCGCAGACGCTTTATGCACGACCAAAACGCACCCGCTGGGAAAATCCAAAGTTTCTGGCATGGGTGAAGACCCAACCGTGCATCTGCTGCGGCAATCCTGCCGATGATGCCCATCATCTGATTGGCTGGGGGCAGGGTGGCATGGCGAGCAAAGCCCACGACGCGTTCACCATTCCACTCTGTAGAAAACACGATACCGAGCTTCACAACAGCCCGGCGGCGTTCGAGCGCCAGTACGGCACACAACCTGAACTCATTATCAAATTGCTGGACCGTGCCTTTGCGCTCGGCGTTCTGGCCTGACATATGGAGAATACTATGCGCGACATTCAAAAAGTACTGGAGTTATGGGGAGGTTGGGCTGCGAACGATAGCTGTGGGGTTGGTTATTCATCTATAGCCGCTGGCTTCAAGGGGCTTCTTCCCCAAAAAAGTAAAATTCGACCTTCTTGCACTGATGATGATGGTTTGGTCATTGAAAGTTGCTTGGCTCGACTACAAGAAGTAAAACCATATGAGCATTCGCTACTAGTTGCTCATTATCTATACGGTCTTTCTAAGCGTAAGATAGCTAAAGCGCGTAAAAAAGATGAGAAGTTGATACGCATAGAGATACAAATGGCAGAAGGGTTTATCGCTGGTTGTTTATCTATGCTACAGATTAAATTAGATATGGATGTTTAACTTTTCGCCCCGAAATTAATAAACACATTCGGGGCGACTTAATTTTTATTCGGAGTTTGACGTTTTTTCCTCGTTTTTAAATGCCAATGCGGTTCCTTTTATAAGGCTTCGCAAAATGGACTCTGGAAGATTATACTTACCAAGAGATTTCATTATGGCATCTTCTTCACGCACTCCAATGTTCATGATGTTATAAATATCAGCTTGTGCTCGATATACATCATCAGTTGAATAAGAATTATTGTAAGCCAAGTCTTTTCTTAATGTGGAACCAAATCTATTATTTTCAATATTTCTAACTCTTTTTTCTAGGGAGCGTGTTGTATTGAGGATCTCATTGAGTATATCATCTGGGCTGCGGGGCGGAATATCCTCTTCTTGTGGGTTATTTTCTAAGGCAGTTTGAAATTCCTCATCAAATTGCGGCCAGTAAGTATTAAATACTTGCTTTAAGATTCTCTCGTCTAATGCTCTTTCGTTGAGACATCCATTAATGGTTCTTACCAATTCCCACATACTGTCAATGCCGGGGGTAGTATGATTGAATTGAGCGAGCGGATCTTTTAAATCCTCAGGTTTTAAATCAATTAAGAAGGTGCATACGCGATTAGTCGTCAGTCCTTTTGCCAGAGCTCCTGTCTCAAATAGAATCCAGGGTTTATTTTTGTTTTCTTGGGTTAATAAAATCACCCCAACTGAAACATCTTTTAAACTGTCGTTTATTTCTGTAAACCAAATTGCCCCACGATCAATACTTCTTGTCGAAATCCATGGTTGGGATGCTTGGATGACACACTTTAGCCAGTCGCTGAATAATTCAGCAACTACTTTGCTTCGCTGCCCAGACCAACTGATGAATACTTTCATTAAGACCTCTTCAGTAGAGCTTTTATTAGGTGTAAGAGTAATTTACATTGTTAAAAAATAAAAAACACTACCGCGGTCCGCATTTTCTCGTTTAATGTGCTTAGAGTGGTTTCCACGCCATGGACTTAAATATTGTTCAAACCTCGCTTCGGCGGGATTTTTCATTTCTGACTTCGGGAATCTTGCTTACTTTTAACTTTTCATAAACGCCCGAAAGCCAGATCCCTCCCTTTATCAATCACGCACAGCACTTCCCAAACGTGGAGGTGGAGTATGTATCGAATGGACAAAATCACAACTGGTGTGAGCTACGGTTTTGCCGGAGCAAACGGAGGGTTCTGGGTGCTCCAGCTACTGGATAGAGTTTCGCCTTCACAGTGGGCAGCGTTAGGTGTTCTCGCAAGTATTCTTTTTGGTCTGCTGACATATCTGACCAATCTGTATTTCAAAATCAAAGAGGATCGGCGTAAGGCCGCAAGGGGTGAGTGATGTCAAACAGGGCAAAGCTTAGCGCGGCAATGTTATCTCTCATCGCTGCGGGCGCATCAGCGCCGGTACTGTTTGATCAGTTCATCAGCGAGAAAGAAGGCAATGCGCTGGTGGCCGTCGTCGATCCCGGTGGCATCTGGTCACTGTGTCATGGCGTAACGGTCATTGACGGTAAGCCAGTTGTTAAAGGTCAGCGTACAACAGAAGCACAGTGCAAGAAGGTTAACGCCATCGAGCGTGATAAGGCGCTTGCATGGGTAGACCGAAATATCAAAGTGCCGCTAACTGAACCGCAGAAAGTAGGCATTGCGTCATTCTGCCCTTACAACATCGGCCCCTCTAAGTGTTTCCCTTCGACGTTCTATCAACGCATCAATGCTGGCGACCGTAAAGGGGCATGTGAGGCTATCCGCTGGTGGATTAAAGACGGTGGCCGCGACTGTCGGTTAACCAAAGGCCAGGCGAACGGCTGCTACGGGCAGGTAGAGCGACGTGACCAGGAAAGCGCGCTGACGTGCTGGGGAGAATACCAGTGAAAACAAGGTACCTCATTGTGATTGGCGCTTTTATTCTGAGCATCATCGGCTGTCTGGCGTGGTCGGCATTTCATTACAGCGACAAGGCCGCAACTGCTGAGAGTGAAAACCGCGTGCTCAAGTCAGACAATGCTCTACAGGGGCAAGTAATAGCCACTCAGGCATTCAACATTAACCGCTTCAATAAAACCGCTGAGACCGCCGCACAGGCAAACGCAATCGTGTCCGGGAATAGCGAAACAACGGTAATCAAATACCGGGAGATATTACACCGTGAAAAAACCTGCGATCTGCCTGTTCCTGCTGATGTCGCTGGTGGGCTGCTCGAATACGCGAACCGTTTACGTACCGGGGCAATGCACACCGATACCACCGTCATTGACCCAGCCGATGGTACCCCCGCTGCCGCCAGCGGGATGACATATTGCCAGGCTGTTTTGTGGATTGAGCCTCTACTTGCCACTATCGAGCAGGGAAATAACAATTTCGCGGGCATTCGTGAAATAGAGCAACAGCGTCAGAAATAAAAAAAAGCCCCATCGTGGTAGGGCTCAATATGCAGAACAACTTTTATGGGCTTGAAGCGTTCCGGCCGGAACTGATTAGAGGAGTTAAACCTCATCCTTGAGATCAGCCCTGGTGAGGCGCTCTTGCCTTATGATTCGTAACAAGTGTTGTAAGGAACAAATATTTAACAAGCGTAAGCGTGGGATAAATGCAAAGCATTAAGCGTATTAAGATTTATCTTACGACATCTTTGCCTGTGTTAGGCATTATTACAGGTATTCCCTGAGTGCCTGTGATAATGTCATTCATGGCTAGGATAGCTCCCGAACGGCGAAACCGTCGCGCCTGCCATTGGTAACATGACGAGCAACTTAGTCGAGGTTGTTATGGATATGCCAAAGATATGGCACTTGCGAAAGCAAAAGTGCCATCTCGTTCAAATCATAAAAGACGGTGACGATGAGATCGTTGTATATAAGAACTGGATAAGAAGCAGTCAGCGATGGAATTACGTCGTAGAAGAAAGATGGCAGGTTGAAGTCATGATTCAGCAAGAATAAATCACAGGTCGCTAAGGCGGCCTTTTTTATTGTTATTATGAAGCCCTTATCTGATGAGCATCGAAAATGCGAAAGACACCGCTGCGGGATTTCACCCTCAGAAAGCAAATCGAAACAGCCCTCCAATGACAAATGAACCCTTGAAAGAGTATGTGCGCGAGCAATGTCTGAAAATGGTTTCGCAAAAGTCAATAACTCATTGATTTTAATATTTATTTCAATAAACATGAATGAAATCATGTTGTTGATAAATTTTACCGATTGGTTTGATAAATAAAATTTGCTAATTCCTATGAATGCCATAGTCTCAATAATGGTTCTGTCAGCAAAGCCAACACCGGATGGCAGAGCCTGTTACCCCGGCCAGATTTCCTGTCTCCTTCTGGGTGGCTCCTGGGATACAGGATGCATCTTGCCCGGCTAACACTAATCAAGGCCGCACTGAGTTTGTGCGGCCTTTTCTGATGATATTCATCAGATGCTCAATTACATGCAGCAAGCCTGTAGCAAGGTACAAAATGAAAAAAGTGCTGGTTTTTTTCAACGCACAATCGGTTGAGGTGGTACAGACAATCAAGGCTGTGACGACAATATTGCGCAATTATCCAAATGGTGAAGAAATCCATCTTAAGATCATGCGTGTAGGAACTCACTCGATTACAGGCGATCATACAGAAATTTATGTTGCTTCGGATAGGGAACTCTCAACAGAAGAAATAATCAGTGCAGCTAACAGGCTTCTTTAGGAAATTTCCGGGATAATGATTCCTGAGCACCTTCTGGGAAGATAACCTATAATTTATAAAAGGTTATGTGAAAAAGGTGAGCGTGCATGAAACACGAAGAACTGGAGCGTAAAGCTGAGGAAGAGATTTCTGCTCTTATTACTAAAAAAATTGCTGAGCTGCGCAAAAAAAACAGGCAAAGAGGTTTCTGAGATCGAGTTTATACCGAATGAGACCATGTCTGGTCTTGAGGGGTATCAAGTAAAAATAAAGCTTATGTAAAGTAAAAAGGGCTGCTGAGGCGGCCTTTTTTATTGGCATTACAGCAGGCATTCACTGAGTGCCTGTGATAATGTTTGGGCATATCAATCAGGTGCACGAGATAGCGGGTAAAACTGTTCCGGACTAAGCGTGATGCAGCTACAAGCTGGTGGTTGGTGCTGACGGCCTATACCCATTGGCCCAAGGGTTCGCATCCCGTCCTGATTACTACATCTAAGCCACTGACATCCGCTGGTGGTTTTTTTATTGCGGCTCGCGCGCACATCCTAACGATATCTTTCAGTAGTGAGCCCGGGGCATTCCGCTTTATCGGGCGGAATTCCCGTGGGGCAGGCTCACATCTAAAAGGAAAAACCCATGAACAAAGAACTTTCCGGCGCTGCTGGCGATGTCCTGCATGCGCTTTTCTTCCGTGGCGCGCTGGTGGATGGTGACTTGCCGTCAAAATCTGGCGCTGCTGAACTGCGTGAACTCGGTTATGTGCTGGTGCAGGACACGGTAACGCCGTTCGCTGGTGAGCATCATTTCAACTTTCTCACACCTGCCGGGCAAGAATTCGCCATCAGCTATCTGATAGACAGCCGCTTTGGTAAACGACCACCGATGGAGGATAAAGATGGGCAGGTGTTCATCAATGATGCCTTTATTTCCTGCGACATCGCCACCAAGAATGTGAAGACCTGGGAACAGACTGTTGAAGACCGTTTAAACGAACAGTCAGCCAGCCTTGCCAGTCTGTCGACATCCATTGGAGAGGTGGTCAAAGCTACCATCGAGAAAGAACTACGGCCTGGTGGGGTGCTACACGCAGCCTGGCGTGGGCGGTAGTTATGGCCGTTTAGACGGCCAAAGAGGGGCGCTTGGTGAAATTTCATGAAAATGATAATCTTTATCATTTGACGGGTCCTTTCCGGCGATCTGACAGGCTACGGGGCGGCAGACTCGCAGGATTTCGCTATTTATGAGATTTTCCCGGTTTTTGTCGTTTCCGTTCTTCTTCTGCCTCCAGGCCTTTTGGTATCAGCAAATTCATCTTTTTAGAACGGAAATGGGAGTGGCGATTTTTCCGCAAATATCACGCTAACGCTTCCTTACCCCTTTTATCCCGGAGTGGCATATGGAGGTGACGAAAAAACAGCTCGCCGACATATTTGCGGTCAGTGTCAGAACAATCCAGAACTGGCAAGAGCAGGGCATGCCTGTTGCCAGCGGTGGCGGCAAAGGCAATGAAGTGAAATATGATTCTGCCGTTGCAATCGCCTGGTTTTCCGCCCGTGATGCCGAGATTGAAAACGAGAAACTTCGCAGGGAAGTTGAGGATCTTCGCAGAGCGGAAGAGGCCGATCTCAAACCCGGCACAACCGAATATGAGCGTTATCGCCTGACACGCGCACAGGCAGATGCTCAGGAACTTAAAAATGCAAAAGATACCGCTGAGGTGGTTGAGACCGCATTCTGCACGTTCGTGCTGTCGCGGATAGCCGGTGAAATTGCCAGTATCCTGGACGGGATCCCTCTGTCGGTTCAGCGGCGTTTCCCGGAACTGGAGAACCGCCACATTGATTTCCTCAAGAAGGACATCATCAAAGCCATGAACAAAGCAGCTGCGCTCGATGAAATGATACCGGGGTTGCTGAGTGAATACATCGAACAGTCAGGTTAAGGGATTACAGCACTCGGCACGCGTGGGGCTTCGCTCACTGCACCGACCGGAACCGCAGACAGCGGTAGAATGGGCTGATAATAACTATTACCTTCCCAAAGAGTCCGCATACCAGGAAGGGCGCTGGGAGACCCTGCCTTTTCAGCGGGCGATCATGAATGCTATGGGCAATGACTATATTCGCGAGGTCAATGTCGTTAAATCAGCCCGCGTTGGCTATTCCAAAATGCTCCTGGGTGTGTACGCCTATTTCATCGAACATAAGCAGCGCAATTCCCTGATCTGGTTGCCTACCGACGGCGATGCAGAGAACTTCATGAAGTCGCATGTTGAGCCGACGATTCGTGATATTCCGAAACTACTCTCGCTGGCACCGTGGTACGGCAAAAAGCACCGGGATAACACACTCAGCATGAAGCGCTTTTCGAATGGTCGCGGATTCTGGTGCCTCGGGGGGAAAGCGGCGAAAAACTACCGTGAAAAATCGGTGGATGTTGCCGGGTATGATGAACTGGCCGCGTTTGATGAAGATATTGAGAAAGAAGGTTCTCCCACCTTCCTCGGGGACAAGCGTATTGAAGGCTCTGTCTGGCCCAAATCTATTCGCGGTTCAACACCAAAGGTCAGGGGAACCTGCCAGATAGAGCGTGCCGCCAGCGAGTCAGAACACTTCATGCGATTTCACGTTGCCTGTCCGCATTGTGGGGAAGAGCAGTATTTAAAGTTTGGTGATAAGGAAACACCCTTCGGATTTAAGTGGGCGCCTGGCGAGCCTTCCAGTGTGTTTTATCTCTGTGAACATAACGCCTGCGTTATCCGGCAGCAGGAACTGGTTTTTACTGATGCCCGGTACATTTGTGATTCCACGGGCATCTGGACACGTGACGGGCTGAGCTGGTTCTCTTCATCAGGTTCGGAGATCGATCCGCCGGATAGCGTGACGTTTCATATCTGGACCGCGTACAGCCCCTTCACTACGTGGGTACAAATCGTTAAGGACTGGATCAAAACAAAAGGGGACACCGGGAAGCGAAAAACCTTCGTCAATACGACGCTGGGTGAAACCTGGGAAGCAAAAATTGGTGAAAGGCCTGATGCCGATTTACTGGCTGAACGTAAGGAGCATTTCACCGCTGCGGTACCTGAGCGTGTCGCTTACCTTACTGCCGGTATTGACTCCCAACTGGACCGTTATGAGATGCGTGTCTGGGGATGGGGGCCGGGTGAAGAAAGCTGGCTTATCGACAGGCAGATCATTATGGGACGCCATGACGATGAAGCCACCCTTCTCAGGGTGGATGAGGCGATCGATAAGCGTTACTCACGCCAGAATGGCGTTGAAATGTCGATATCCCGCGTCTGCTGGGATATCGGGGGTATTGATCCCACGATTGTGTATAACCGTTCCAAAAAACATGGGCTTTTTCGGGTGATCCCGATTAAAGGGGCATCGGTTTATGGTAAGCCAGTCGCGAATATGCCACGTAAACGCAACAAAAACGGCGTTTATCTTACAGAAGTGGGTACTGATACCGCGAAAGAGCAGATTTATAACCGGTTCTCTCTCATACCGGAAGATAACGTTTCCCTTCCCGGGGCAGTTCACTTTCCTCACAATCCTGAGGTCTATGATCTTGCTGAGGCGCAGCAGCTAACCGCTGAAGAACTCGTGGAAAAATGGGTTGCGGGTGAACGAAAAATCCTTTGGGACAGTAAAAAGCGGCGAAACGAGGCGCTCGACTGCTTTGTTTATGCCCTTGCAGCGCTGCGTATCAGTATTTCCCGCTGGCAACTCAACCTGGATTCACTGCTTGCGAGCCTGCTTGAAGAGCAGGGGTGCAAGAAACCTGACAAAACCCTGGCGGACTATGGCCGGGCATTATCTGGAGAAGAATAATGGCGACACAGGCTGATCTGGATGCCGCCCGCGCTGCACTGCATGACCTGATGACCGGGAAGCGGGTGGCAACCGTGCAGAAAGATGGCCGCCGGGTGGAGTTCACTGCCACGTCGGTTGCAGACCTTAAAAAATACATTGCCGACCTGGAATCTCAGGTCGGCGCCACTTCACGGCGCCGGGGACCGGCAGGGTTTTATGTATGAAAATGCCAGCGTTAGTAGGGCCGGATGGTACAACGTCGCTTCGCGAATATGCCGGGTATCACGGTGGTGCGGGTGGTTTTGGCGGGCAGCTTCGCGCCTGGAACCCACCCACAGAAAGTGCCGACGCTGCGCTGCTGCCTAATTTTGCCAGGGGAAACGCCCGCGCCGATGACCTGGTGCGTAACAATGGATACGCCGCAAATGCCGTTCAGCTCCATCAGGATCACATCGTCGGGTCTTTTTTCCGTCTCAGCCACCGCCCGAGCTGGCGTTTTTTAGGCATCGCGGAAGAGGAGTCACGGGCATTCTCCCGCGAGGTGGAGGCGGCCTGGAAAGAGTTTGCGGAGGACGATAACTGTTACGTCGATGTGGAGCGAAAGTGCACCTTCACCATGATGATCCGTGAAGGGGTTGCCATGCATGCCTTTAACGGCGAATTGTGCACGCAACCGACATGGGACACTGGCGCCTCCCGCCTGTTCCGCACCCAGTTCAAGATGGTCAGCCCGAAGCGCATCAGCAATCCGGGTAACACGGGAGACACCCGTAACTGCCGCGCCGGGGTCTCGGTCGACAATAACGGTGCTGCGGTGGGGTACTACGTCAGTGAGGATGGCTATCCCGGCTGGATGCCACAAAAGTGGACATATATCCCCCGCGAGCTGCCGGGTGGCCGGGCATCGTTTATTCATGTATTTGAACCCATGGAAGATGGTCAGACACGCGGTGCCAATGTGTTCTACAGCGTCATGGAACAGATGAAAATGCTCGATACGCTGCAGAATACCCAGTTACAAAGCGCCATCGTCAAAGCCATGTACGCTGCAACCATCGAGAGTGAACTGGACACCCAACAGGCGATGGACTTTATCCTCGGTGCCGATGGTTCGCAGCAGAATAAGCTGACCGGGTGGATTGGCGAGATAGCCTCCTACTATTCCGCTGCGCCGGTCCGTCTCGGCGGGGCGAAAGTTCCGCATCTGATGCCCGGCGATTCGCTGAATCTCCAGGCTGCCCAGGACACGGATAACGGCTATTCAACATTTGAGCAGTCGTTGCTGCGTTACATCGCCGCCGGGCTCGGGGTGTCGTATGAGCAGCTTTCACGCAACTACTCGCAGATGAGCTATTCCACGGCGCGCGCCAGTGCTAATGAGTCCTGGGCCTATTTTATGGGGCGCCGTAAGTTTGTTGCCTCGCGTCAGGCCTGCCAGATGTTCCTGTGCTGGCTTGAAGAGGCGGTCGCACGGCGTGTTGTGACGCTGCCGTCAAAAGCCCGGTTCAGTTTTCAGGAAGCAAGGAGCTCATGGGGAAACTGTGAGTGGATCGGCTCCGGCCGTATGGCCATAGATGGTCTTAAGGAGGTTCAGGAAGCGGTGATGCTGATTGAAGCCGGGTTAAGCACTTACGAAAAAGAGTGCGCGAAACGCGGTGAAGATTATCAGGAGATATTCGCCCAGCAGGTGCGTGAATCTCTTGAACGGCGGGCCGCAGGCCTTAAGCCTCCCGCATGGGCTGCCGCTGCATTTGAATCAGGGCTGAAAAACAACACGAAGGAGGAGACCAATGACGCCAGAGCTGCGTAATCTCCCGCATATCGCCAGCATGGCTTTCAATGAGCCGCTGTTACTGGAACCCGCCTACGCGCGGGTTTTCTTTTGCGCGCTCGCGGGCCAGATGGGGATCACCCGCCTGACGGACGCGGTCGCCGGGATAAGCCTGGATGCCGGGCAAATGGCTGAGCCTCTGGCTCTTTTCGGTGATGATGAGGATGCAGAGCCCCGCCCCGTGCGGTCCTACCAGGTCACCAACGGTATTGCCGTGCTTCCTGTATCGGGCACGCTCGTCAGCAAAACCCGTTCCCTGCAGCCTTACTCCGGCATGACGGGGTACAACGGCATTGTTGCCCGTCTTCAGCAGGCCATGAGTGATCCGGGCGTCGACGGTATTTTGCTGGATCTTGATACACCCGGCGGCACGGTGGCAGGCGCGTTTGACTGTGCCGACATCATCGCCCGCGTCCGGGATATTAAACCTGTCTGGGCGCTGGCTAATGACATGAACTGCAGTGCAGGGCAACTGATTGCCAGTGCTGCATCGCGACGGCTGGTCACCCAGACTGCCAGAACAGGGTCAGTTGGCGTGATGATGGCGCACAGCAATTACGGTGAAGCGCTTAAGACTAATGGCGTTGAGGTCACGCTGATTTACAGCGGTGCCCATAAAGTCGACGGCAACCCTTACGGCAAAATCCCGAAGGCCGTCCGGGACGATTTTCAGTCGAAAATCAATGCCACACGTCAGTTATTTGCCGAAAAGGTCGCCGGGTATATGGGGGTGTCAGTTCAGTCCATTCTGGATACAGAAGCTGCGGTATTTACCGGGCAGGAATCCGTTGAACAGGGGCTGGCTGACGAACTCGTCAACAATATCGATGCACTGGGCGCCATGCGCGAGGCACTCGATAAACGTACAACAACTTTTACAGGAATTAATATGCCTTCAACCACTGCATCTGCAACAACAGCTCCGGCACAGGCGGCAACGACCACTACAGATACCGCAACGGTGAGTACTGACACAGGTTTGGCCACACCTGAAACGACCAGTACTACCGCCACCACGGCGTCTGTCGATATAAGCGCAGAGATTGCCGCCGCGGTGATGGGTGAAAATGCCCGAATTATGGGCATTCTCAACTGCGAAGAAGCGAAAGGCCGTGATTCCACTGCCCGCGCACTGGCCGAAACGCCGGGCATGACCGTTGAAGCTGCACAGCGCATTCTCGCGACAGCGCCACAAAGCGCCCAGATGCGCTCCGACACCGCGCTCGATCAACTTATGGCTACCTCACCAGGTGCGCTTTCCGCTGACTACGCGTCAGATGAAGCTGGTGATGATTTGTTAAACACCCCCGTATAAGAGGCTCCCATGGCTATTACTGAAAATTTTGAACACGTTCAGCCGCTCGGCAACAGTGATCCGGTGCATACCGGTTATGCCCCTGGCGAACTGACCGCCGCAACCCCTGCGATGACACCGCTGATGCTGGATGCGACTTCCGGAAAGCTGGCGGTGTGGGATGGTGCACATGCGGGCGCGGCAACCGGCGTCCTGGCGATTGCCGCAGATCAGAACAGTACTGAGCTTTGCTATTACAAGTCAGGCTCCTTCCGCTATGAGGATGTGCTCTGGCCGACCGCTGTCACGGATGAAAACATCAAACGTAATGCTTTTGCGGGTACGGCGATCAGCATCGTTTAACCCTTACCTGAACAGCACTCACCAACCATAAGGGCCGCAGACGCGGCTTTTTTTTCGGGAAAAATCTATGTCCATCTACACTACTGCTCAACTGCTGGCGGTCAATGAGAAGAAATTCAAGTTTGATCCGCTGTTCCTGCGGATCTTTTTCCGCGAAAGCTTTCCGTTCACCACCGAGAAAGTGTATCTCTCCCAAATCCCGGGCCTGGTGAACATGGCACTTTACGTGTCGCCGATTGTCTCCGGCAAGGTCATTCGTTCACGCGGTGGCGCAACATCCGAATTTACCCCCGGGTATGTCAAACCGAAACATGAAGTTAACCCCCAGATGACCCTGCGGCGTCTGCCCGATGAAGACCCGCAGAACCTCGCTGACCCTGCCTACCGTCGCCGTCGTATCATTCTGCAGAATATGAAAGATGAAGAGCTGGCGATTGCACAGGTGGAAGAAAAACAGGCCGTTGCGGCGGTGCTGAGCGGCAAATACACCATGACGGGCGAAGCTTTCGAACCGGTTGAGGTGGATATGGGCCGCAGCACCGCAAATAACATTATCCAGGCGGGCGCGGCGGCATGGTCCACCCGCGACAAGGAGACATACGACCCGACTGATGATATTGAAGCCTACGCGCTGAATGCCAGTGGTGTGGTCAACATCATTGTCTTTGACCCGAAAGCCTGGTCACTCTTCCGGTCATTTAAACTCGTCCGTGAACGGCTGGATACCCGTCGCGGGTCAAACTCCGAGCTGGAAACAGCGCTGAAAGACCTTGGCGAAGCGGTGTCTTACAAGGGCATGTATGGCGATGTTGCCATTGTGGTGTATGCCGGGCAATACGTTGAGGACAATGTTAAAAAGAGCTACCTGCCGGATTTTACCATGGTTCTGGGCAACACCCAGGCCCGCGGTCTGCGAACCTACGGCTGTATTCAGGATGTGGATGCCCAGCGGGAAGGCATTAATGCTTCCACCCGTTATCCGAAAAACTGGGTACAAACGGGTGATCCGGCGCGCGAGTTCACCATGATCCAGTCAGCGCCGCTGATGCTGCTGGCCGACCCGGACGCGTTCGTTTCCGTGAAACTCGCCTGATACCGGCCCTTCGGGGCCGTTTCTTTTATGGAGTCATGTCAATGAGCAAAAAAGATGAACTCGCCGCGCGCCTGAAAGCACTCGGTGTGGAATTAGGGCGTGAAGTTAACCTGTCAGGGTCAAACGAAGAACTGGTACTTCGCATTACGGAGCTTGAAGAAGAGCTCAATGATGGTAATGAGTTTCCTGGTCCCGATACGGTTGTTGTTGGCGCATCAGGTACCATCAGTAGTAATACAATCTCCGGTACGGAAGAGGGGTATCCCGTGGTTCTGGATACTGCTGATTACGTAACCGTTACCGTGCTGGCCACTCTGCAGGCTAATCTGCATATTGATGCCCAGCATGAGACCTTAAATGAGCTGGTGGCGACCGCCAAACCCGGCACAAAAATTCGTGTGACACCCGTCATTGCCGACGCTCTTATCCAAGGTGGCCTCGCCATAATGGAGTGAAAAGGGGGCCAGTGTGGCTGATTTCGATAATATCTTTGATGCTGCAATGACGCGTGCTGATGACACTGTGCGCAGCACGATGGGGACCGACGCCGTCGTCACATCGGGCGCTCAGCAGGGCGATATTTTAAAGGGTGTCTTCGACGATCCTGAAAATATTGGCTATGCAGGTGCGGGTATCCGTGTGGAGGGCTCCAGCCCCTCCTTTTTTGTGAAAACGTCAGCGCTGCACGGGCTCATGCGTCTTGATACGTTGAGTATCAACAGTCAGCAGTACTGGGTTGATCGCATCGGTCCTGATGATTGCGGTTCATGTCATATCTGGCTCGGTAGCGGTGAGCCGCCTGCAACATCCCGCCGTGCTGGCAGGGAGGGAACAAATGTCCGTCAAAGGCCTTGAACAGGCAATAGCCAATCTAAACGCCATCAGTAAAACCGCGGTGCCCCGCGCATCTTCCCAGGCCATCAACCGAATCGCCACACGTGGCGTCTCCAGGAGCGTGAAAGTTGTCGCTGCTGATACCCGGGTGCCGCGCAAACTGGTTAATCAGCGTGCCCGGGTTAAAAAAGCCAGCGTATCAAAACCGGTGGCAACTATCCGTGTGAATCGCGGGAATTTGCCCGCCATCAAGCTGGGTGTTGCCAGCGTCAGGCTGTCGCGGCGTAAACGCGACAAACAGGGGGCAAACAGCGTGCTGCGCATCGGTGCATTCCGGTTCCCTAATGCGTTTATCCAGCAGCTTAAAAACGGGCGCTGGCACGTGTTACGCAGAACGGCAAAACCGCGTTACCCCATAGAGGTTGTCAGCATCCCACTTGCTGACCCCCTGACGACCGCATTCAGGAAAGAACTGCCGAAGCTTATGGAGTCCGATTTACCGAAAGAGCTACAGGCAACCCTCAAAAATCAACTCAGGTTAATTTTAACACGATGAAAAACAGTGACATCCGGCTGGCTGTTATCGATGCCCTTGAGGCAGAAATCGGTGACGCAGCCCTGTATTTCGACGGACGGCCTGCCGTTTTCGAGGAAACTGATTTTCCTGCCATTGCGGTGTATCTGACAGATGCAGCACCAACAGGCGAGGAAGTGGACTTCGAACTGTGGCAGGCCGTACTGCATATTGAAGTGTTTCTTCCGGCCCAGGTCCCTGATTCTGAACTTGATGAGTGGGTCGGGACGCGTATTTTCCCTGCGCTGAATGACATACCGGCGCTACGAGAGCTGCTTACGCTGATGAATATTCAGGGATATGACTACCAGCGGGATGACGTTCTCGCGCTGTGGGGCTCTGCAGACCTTAAATACACCATTACTTACGAAATGTGAGGCAACTATGGCAACACCTAATCCGCTGGCACCCGTTAAAGGTGCCGGGACAACACTCTGGCTGTATACCGGTTCAGGCACAGCGAATCCGCTGGTCGATACCGACTGGACGCGGCTGGCGCAGGTCAAGGAACTGACACCGGGTGAACTGACAGCAGATTCATTTGACGACACGTATATTGATGATGCCAATGCCGACTGGACTGCTACCGGGCAGGGGCAGAAATCTGCGGGTGACACGTCTTTCACTCTGGCCTGGAAACCCGGCGAGCAGGGACAAATTGCGCTGGTGCAGTGGTTTGAAGATGGCTCAAACCGCACGTACCGCATCAAATACCCTAACGGCACTGTGGATGTGTTTTCTGGCTGGGTCAGCAGCCTGGGTAAAGCCGTGACGAACAAAGAAAACATTACCCGCACGGTCAAAGTCACTAACAGTGGCAAACCGTTGCTGGCCGAAGACGCCACCACCCCGGTCATTGCTGTTTCGGGCGCGTCTTTTGATAAATCGACAGCGGCTGTGGCTGTAGGAGCAACCACGACACTAAACCTGTCCGTACTGCCTGCCAGTGCGACCGATAAATCATTCCGCCTGGCGTCATCCGACCCGTCAAAAGCGACAGTCAGCGTGGCCGGTAGTGTTGTCACCGTCACGGGTGTTGCAGCCGGGATTGCCGAAATTCTCGCGATTACGAATGACGGCTCGTTCGCGGCTGTCAGCAAAATCACCGTATCCTGATCGGAGTATGCATGTTTCTGAAAACTCAGCCGCTGGAATACAACGGCGAAACCGTCACGCTTTATGAACTCTCAGCATTACAGCGTATTGAGTTCATCGGCTATATCGCTGACGTGAATAAAGATGTTCCTGCGGATGACACAGAAGTCAGCCAGGAAGCGCTCAACGGCATCGTGACAACCATCAATGTGAAGATTGGCGCGCGGATCGTTGCTATGTCTCTGTGGCAGAAGGAAGGGCAAAAAGGGCCATCCGTCGATCAACTGCAGGAGGAGGTACTTTCCGGCTGGCCGTTGCCTGCCATTGGACAGGCGGATTTTATCGTGCGGGAACTCTCAGGAATGTTGCCCGTTGCACCTGACGCAGAACCGAATGCCGACACGGAACCCCACTCCCCGGAAAAGCCCACGCCGCAGCCCTGAAATTCGCCCTTAAACTTGCCCGTGAGTTCCGCAGGCCTGACTGGCGTGTGATGCTGGCGCAGATGTCCTGCACCGAACTGAGTGAATGGGAGCAATTTTACACCGTTGAATATTTCCAGACGGACCTGGTTGATACCCATTTCTCACGACTGAGCCTCCACATCACCGATATGGTCTGCAAAGACCACGGGCTTACCACCGCAGATTTCAGCCTTCTCAATCCCCAGACACGTCCGGCAGCGGACACCGAAACGTCCGACGAGGCCATGATGCTGGCCGCCGAAGGCATTACAGGAGGAACACGTTATGTCCCAGGCGGTGGGTGATCTCATTGTCAATCTTGACTTAAACGACGCTAAATTTACCGAGCGGTATAACTACGTCAAACGGGGACTGGAAGGGATCGGGTCTGCGGCAAACGATGCGGCACTGGAAGTGCAAAGCGCCTTTACCCGGCAGGAGCTGTATGCAAGAAAAGCGGGAATTTCGATTGGTCAGTACAATGCCGCCATGCGCAGCCTGCCCGCGCAGTTTACTGATATTGCGACGCAGCTTGCTGGCGGCCAGTCTCCGTTTCTGATTCTGCTCCAGCAGGGCGGGCAGATCAAAGACCAGTTCGGTGGCGTAAAAGGTGCGCTGCTGGGTGTTGCTGATTATGCAAAAACGCTGGCCGGGTTTATCACCCCGACCACCCTCGGGATTACTGCGCTGGTATCCGGCGTGGGGCTCCTCGCCTATAACTGGAATCAGGGGCGCTTACAGGCCAGTGCGTATAACCAGGCTATCGCGTCCACCGGGAATATCAGCGGCCAGACCGCCGACAGCCTGGCGCGCATCACCGCCCAGATAGTAAAAAACGCTGATGCGGGAAAATCAGCGGTTGCGGCAGCGGTCGCGCAGGCCACCGGGCTGGGCCTGACAGTTGATCAGATCCGACAGGTGAGCGAGACGGCTATCCTGCTGTCAAAAAATACTGGGGCCAGCGTTAAAGACCTGGTGGCCGAGCTGGGGAAAATACCCCAGGACCCGCTGAAAGCATTTGTTGATATCAACCAGCAGTATAACTTTGCGAACCTGGCACTGTATGAACAGGTCAGGCATATGGTTGACCTGGGTGATAAAGCCGGTGCCACAAAACTGATCATCGACTCACTTGGTGACAGCCAGAAAAATTTCAAAGACGCCTCTAAGTCAGACCTGGACGATCTGTCGAATTACTGGCAGGGTCTCATTGAAAAGGTAAAAAATTACAAGTTCTGGAGTGACCGGGTCGCTGATAATGCCACTACTGCTCAACTTCCTGAGTTTCGCCCAGGTACAGGATCGGTAGTGGTCGATGGTATCAACGACACCATGGCCCAGGGGAATAAAGAACGCCAGCAAGCTTTAGATAACCAGATTGAGAAAGAAAACCATCTTGCTGCGATTAAAGAACAGCAACGTAATGCTACTGCTGAATTAAACCGGCAACAGGTCTCGGCAAATATTGAAGCTGATAAATTTCTGGAAACAGCCAGGACAAACGCTCAGATCCGTAACGACCTGCAGACGAAGTATCAGCGACAACTCGAGCAGGGGCTTATCACACAGGACAAGTTCAATAAGCTAACCGCCGCGATCAATGAAAAATATAAGGATCCCAAAACCCCAAAAACGACTGTTCCGGCAGGTGACAAAGCAAGCGACAGGGAATCTGCTGAACTTATTGCTCTGCAGGCACAGCTTAAAGTGCTGCGGCAGCACACAGGCTTAAATGACGTCATCAGTCAGCAGCGTAAAGACCTGTGGAAAACCGAGGCACAGTTCTCTGTGCTGGAAGAGGCGGCAGGCCAGCGCAAGCTTTCAAAAGAGGAGGAGTCGCTGCTGGCAAACAAAGCGCGCATTCTTGCCCTGGCACAGCAAAAAGCCCTTTTAGGCGACCAGATCACCGCGCAGGAACAGCTTAACAAGCGGATGGACACCGCAACGAAATACACCAACCAGATATCGGCGAAGCAGTCGGCCTTAACCGATTCTGCGACATTAAGCGACCGCGCCGCCGGGCGTAACCTTGCGTATGCACAACTCAGGAGCGGATGGGAAAATGCCGGGGGCAAGACGACTGACGTCGATTATCAGCGTGAACTCGCCGCATTGAATCAGTATTACGCCGCTGAGGACAGTCTTCGCGGTGACTGGCTCAGCGGGGCTAAAAAAGGGTTTGCCGAGTATCTGGATTCAGCAACAAACGTGTATTCCGCCATGCAGAACGCCGCATCCAGTGCTCTTGGCGGCATGAGCGATATGCTGACTGATCTGGTGACTACCGGGAAGACTTCCTTCAAAAGTTTCACTGTTTCCATCCTCAAATCGATTATTCAAATCACTAATCAGTTGCTGGTGGCGTATGCCATTCAGAAAGCCATGGGATGGGTTGCAGGTTCATTCGATGGTCCGCAGGGCGGTGGAATTGGTAGCCGCAGTTTTGTTGGCCCGGTACAGGCCTGGAAGGGCGGCTATATCCCTGAATATGATGGCGGCGGTTATACCGGGCCCGGCGGGAAATACGAGCCAAAGGGGATTGTTCATGGTGGTGAGTTCGTCTTCACCAAAGAATCGACAGCGCGCCTCGGCGTGGGAAACCTTTATCGCCTGATGCGAGGATACGCAACCGGAGGGCTGGTGGGTGCCGGTAATGTGTCGGTACCGACTATGGGAGGGATCAGTGTTTATGCCCCGGTCAGTATCAGCCAGCAAAGCGGTGGCGGCGAAGTCAGCCAGGCGAACACCGCCGACACGGCACGACTGGTCCAGGGCGTTGTGCAGCAGAGCATCACTGATCGCCTGAAAAAGGAGATGAGTCCGGGTGGAATACTTTACTCCAGGGGGTAAGCGGTGACAGACACATTTACCTGGCGTACGCGTAAGACGGCACAGGGAACTGAAAGCGTCCGAACACTGCAGGCACAGTTTGGTGACGGATATAAACAGGTCAGCGGAACGGGGATTAATGATAAGTCCGAAACATGGGATCTTGACTGGACGGGAAAACGAAGCGATGCCGCAGTACTGCGTGCGTTTCTTCTTTCTCACGTCACCACGTCTTTCTGGTGGACAAACCCCTGGGGGGAGAAAAAGCTCTACCGGGTGAAGGCTGATTCATTCAGCGTCTCATTTCCTTCCGGAACAAAAGCGACGGTGGCATTCACGTTTGAGCAGGCATTTGCGCCCTGATCTTTTCGTCCCCAATTAACTGCTGCCTCAGGGCAGCTTTTTTTATGGTGAATTTATGAGCTTTACCAGCGACATACAACAACTCGAGCCCGGTAATCTTATTCAGCTTATTGAGATTGACGGGACAGGCTTTGGCATGGAAAACGTACTGCGCTTTCACGCTCACAATATCCAGGAAGAAGGCTGGGCATCATTTGCTGGTGAAAATCTGCCAGCAATCATCTGGCAGGGAAATCAGTACGATCCTTATCCCTATGAGCTGAAAGGGGTGGAGCTTTCCAGCGCCGGTTCGCAACCGACACCCACACTCTCTGTCGGGAATGTCGGTAACTACGTGACAGCGCTGTGCCTTGAATACGATGACCTGGTTAAGGCCAGGGTCAGAATCCACACCACACTGGTTAAATACCTCGATGCGGCTAACTGGGTTTCCGGGAATCCTGCCGCTAACCCGAACGAAGAGCGGGTACAGGTATTTTATGTTAATGCCAAAAAAGCCGAGACACGGATTCAGGTTGATTTTGAGTTGTGCTCCCCCTTCGATATACAGAGCCTGCAGTTACCCTCGCGACAGATAACCCCTGTCTGTACCTGGTGCCTCCGGGGGCTGTACCGGAGTGGAACGGGGTGTGATTACGCCGGAACGCTGTATTTTCTGAAAGACGGCACCCCGACAACCAATCCCGCGTTAGATGTCTGTGGAGGACGACTCCCTGACTGTGAAGCACGTCATGGCCCCGGAAATCCTCTGCCGTTTGGCGGGTTTCCGGCGGCAAACCTGCAGGGTAAATAATATGCGCGAAAAACTGATGGCGGCCATTCGCGAACATGCCGCTGCGGAATATCCCCGTGAATGCTGCGGTGTCGTCGTTCAGGCAGGACGAAAACAACGTTATATTCGTTGTGAAAATATCTCTGATAAACCAGAAGATTATTTCACCCTCTCGCCAGCCGATTATTTAAATGCCGAAAAGCAGGGTGAGATTATTATGATTGTTCATTCGCACCCGGATGTGGCTCAGTTAATCCCCTCAGAGACTGACCGTATTCACTGTGATCACTCGGGACTGGAATGGGGAATTATTTCATGGCCGGAGGGTGACTGGTGTACGTTTTCGCCGCGCGAAAATCGTGACTACACCGGAAGACCATGGGTACTCGGTCATGCGGATTGCTGGGCGCTAATCCGTGAATACTATCGTCGCGAGTTTAATCTTTCTCTCGGTGATTACTCTGTCCCGCGTGAGTGGTGGAATAACGGCGAAAACCTGTACGATGATAACTGGCAGTCAGAACGTTTTATTCAGGTTGAATTAAATCAGATGCAACCCGGCGACATTATTATGATGCAGCTCAGCGCCCCCGTAACCAACCATGCCGCCATCTGGCTAGGTAACAATATTATTCTTCATCATTCTTCCGGCAATCTTTCTGCCCGCGTTCCCTACGGCCAGTATTATCGTGAGCGTACAGTCAGAATTGTCAGGCATAAGGAACTCATGACATGCTGAAAACGCTGACGCTTAAAGGTGTGGCCGCAAAGAAATTTGGCAGGGTTCATCGCTTTCACGTTGCTGACATTCGCGAAATGCTTCGGGCAATGTGTTCACAGGTGCCGGGTTTCAAAAAATACATGTCCAATGCGCATCACAGCGGCGTGCGCTTCGCCTTTTTCCGGGATGGTGAAAATATAGGGGTGGAAGAATTTGAACTCACGTCCACAGCCAGTGAATTTACCATGATGCCTGTTACTGAAGGTGCCAAGCAGGGCGGTGTTCTCCAGATTGTTATTGGCGCGGTGGCGCTGGTTGCCGCATTCTTCACTGCTGGCGGCTCACTCGCCCTGTGGGGAGCTGCAATGTCAGCCAGTGCGATATCCGCCACGACAGTCTTAACCGGCATCGGTCTGTCCATGATGCTGGGCGGCGTGGTGCAGATGCTGACACCTCAACCCAAAATTAATATCGGCGCCAGCAGTAGTACAGACAATAAACCCAATTACGCCTTCGGTGCACCCGTGAATACGGTGGCGATGGGTTACCCGGTTCCGCTGCTCTATGGGCAGCGTGAAATTGGCGGGGCAATCATCAGTGCCGGGTTGTTCTCCAGCGATCAGCAATAGACACGTTTGTTCAGGTACAGCCGCCGCCGGGCGGCTTTTTTTATGGGTGAATTATGCATATTCAGGGCAGGAAAGGCGGGGGCGGAAGTGCACATACGCCAGTTGAAGCACCTGACGATCTGTTGTCGACCGCAAAATTAAAAATGCTGCTGGCCATCGCCGAAGGTGAAATTCAGGGCGAACTGACGGCACAACAAATTTTCCTCAATGATACAGCGCTGGCTAACGCTGACGGCAGTTACAATTTCTCCGGTGTTGTCTGGGACTGGCGACGCGGCACACAGGATCAGACGTACATTCCGGGGATGCCGGAAATTGATAATGAACTGGCTGTGGGTGTTACGGTCACTCAGTCAGTACCCTGGACACGCCAGTTTACAAACCTGACACTGGACGCAGTTCGCATCAAATTATCTCTCCCCGTCCAGTACCAGTACAAAGACAATGGCGACATGGTGGGTACCGTTACGGCGTACGCAATTGATTTGTCCACTGACGGTGGCGCCTATCAGACCGTGGTTGATGCGACGTTTGACGGTAAAACCACCTCCGAATACCAGCGCGATCATCGTATTAATCTGCCAGAAGCCACCACCGGATGGGCTGTTCGTGTCCGACGGATCACGGCAGATTCGGCTGGCAATTCAAAGCTGGTGAATGCGTTTAAGGTATTCTCGTGCGCAGAGGTCATCGACAGCAAACTTCGCTATCCGAATACCGCGTTACTCTATATTGAGGTGGATGCGAGCCACTTTAATGGGAGTGCCCCTAAAGTGACCTGCGTCCCTCTTGGTCGCCGGATCCGTGTGCCGTCAAACTACGATCCTGTTACCCGCGAAAGTTCTGGTGCATGGGCTGGCGACTTCAAATGGGCATACAGCAACAACCCGGCATGGATTTTTTACGATCTGGTGCTGGATAAAATTTTCGGCATGGGCAACCGTGTGGATGCTTCCATGATTGATAAATGGGAAGTCTACGCCATTGCTCAGTATTGCGATGAAAGGGTATCAGACGGTGCGGGCGGCACTGAACCGCGTTTTACCTGCAACGTTTACATCCAGAGCCAGCAGGATGCATACACCGTTCTGAAAGACCTGGCGGCAATATTCCGGGGCATTACGTTCTGGGGTAATGAACAGATTTACGTCAATGCTGATGTCCCGGTGGCAGACCTGGATTTTGTTTATACCGCCTCAAACGTGGTGGACGGGCTGTTTAACTACGCGGGTGGCTCCTATAAAAACCGCTACAGTTCCTGCCTGGTGTCATGGTCTGATCCGCAGAACCATTACAGCGACACCATCGAGGGCGTTTACGACAGCGATCTGGTGGCACGTTACGACATTAATCAGACGCAACTGACAGCGATTGGATGCACCTCGCAAAGTGAGGCCCACCGCAGGGGACGCTGGGTCTTACTGTCCAACGCAAAAGACGGCACAATCTCGTTTAACGTTGGTCTTGACGGACATATTCCGCTGCCTGCATCCGTTATTGGTGTTGCGGACCCGTTCCGCGCCGGAATGCAGAATGGAGGGCGAATCAGTGCGGTAAACGGCAGGAACATTACGCTGGATCGCGCTGTTGAATATGCGTCCGGTGACAGGCTGGCGCTGAATCTCCCCGACGGCACGACGCAGACGCGAACCATCAGCGCGATCAGCAGCGATAAAAAGACCGTCACGGTCAGCACCGATTACCGGATGGCTCCCGTTGCTGGCGCAGTGTGGGCAATTGACAGCGACAGGCTGGCTATTCAGCAATTTCGTGTGACGTCCGTTGCCGCAAACGACGACGGAACATTTAACGTGTCCGGTGTTCAGCACGACCCGAATAAATACCGGTTTATTGATGACGGTGTGCGGATCACGCCTGCACCGATTACGGTAACGCCGGTTAATGTGCTGCCCTCGCCGAAAAATATCCTCATCAGCCAGACTGATTTTATCGATCAGGGGCTGACGGTCGCCAGCCTGAACAGTACGTGGGACAAAGTTGCTGGTGCTGTCCGGTACCAGGCGCAATGGCGCAAGGACAACGGCGACTGGATTAACGTTCCGGTTGCCAGTGCCCAGGGCTTTTCCGTTCAGGGTATTTATTCCGGCAATTATGATGTGCGTGTTCGTGCCCTGAATGCGCAGGATTCGTCTTCCCCCTGGGGTTATGCCGATACGACCCACCTGACGGGGAAAAATGGTACACCGGGCACGCCGCAGTCACTCCTCGCTTCAAATGATGTGGTGTGGGCTATCGACATCACCTGGGCGTTTCCTGACGGAGCCGGTGACACTGCATACACCGAACTACAGCGCGCCACTACGGACGATAAGGCAAATCCCGAACTGCTGACGCTGGTGCCCTATCCGGCAGCAAGCTATCAGCACGGACCTATGCTGGCGGGTGTGCGGCAATGGTACCGTGCACGGCTGGTGGACAGAATTGGCAATGTCGGCGAGTGGACCGCCTGGGTAATGGGGCAGTCATCGGTTGATGTCAGCGCCATTTCTGCTGAGATTCTGGAGCAGATGAAGGACACTGCGGTATTCAAAGACATCATCGAAAACGCCGTTGAAACCAGCAAAACCGTTGCTGAGCTTGCCGCAACAATTACCCAAAATGCGGACCAACTGGCGGCGGCAGTGGGTGCGAACCGGCAGACGGCAGAGGCCATCATTGGTAATGCCCTGGCCATTGCTGACGTAGTTGTCAGGCAGTCGGCACAGAACGGCGCAAACAGCGCCTCGTTCACTCAGTTGCGGGAGGTGATTGCCACTGAAACTCAGGCCCGCGTTACGGACGTGACGCGTCTGGATGCGAAAACTGAGCGGAACGCTGCACAGGTAGCGCAGCTAACGCAGGCGCTTGCTGATGAGACCCAGGCCCGCGCGACGGCGGTTGATACGCTGACGGCGCAGACGGAGGAGAATACCGCTGACGTAACTCAGCTCACACAGGCTGTGTCCACGCTCGACAGCGCTACCGCATCCCGTTTCGACGAACTGTCAGGGAAAACGGCTAATGCGTCCGGTGGGGTGCAAAACACGGCGATTGCACTAATTCAGAACACACTGGCGCAGGTGAGCCAGCAGGTAAAACAGAGTGCGCAGTATGGTGCCAACGCGGCTGGCATTAATCGCGTTGATAATGTGATGGCCGATGCAACGAAAGCACTCAGCGAGTCGCTGAAAACCCTGGATGCCACGGCTGGTGGCAATACATCAAACGTGACTGATTTTTCGAAAGCGATGGCGGATTTCAGTCAGGTATCGGCGACGAAAATCAACTCACTGAGCGTTACGGTAAACGGCCAGTCTGCGGCCATCATCACGAATGCCCTGGCGGTAGCGGATATCAACGGCAACCTGAACGCGATGTACTCGATTAAAGTCGCAGTAGACAGCAGCGGCGTGCAATACGCAGCAGGGATGGGGCTGGGTGTGCAGAATACGCCTGGTGGAATGCAAAGCCAGGTTGTCTTCCTCGCCGACCGCTTCGCTGTTATGTCTCAGGCAGGCACCGCCGTCACACTGCCGTTTGTTATTCAGAACGGCCAGACGTTTATTCGTGCCAGCTTTATTCAGGACGGTACTATTGAGAACGCCAAAATCGGCAACTATATCCAGTCTAACAACTATGTGGCTGGCTCTGCCGGATGGAGACTTGATAAGGGAGGAATGTTTGAAATTAACGGTGTGGGCGGTGGCGGTAGGATGTTGATATCCAGCACGCTCATTCAAATATACGACAGCAACAACGTGCTGCGCGTCAGAATGGGGTTATGGTAATGCCACAGGGGTTACAATGCTGGGACGGTGCAGGGCGCATTGCCGTTGATTTAAGTGATTATGCAATCCGATATATTGGGAGTACTTCTGTAACATTTGCAGCCGGAGAAATGACAAAAGACGTTTCATTTCCCGGCATAACCCAAGCCGGATCATTTATATCTATTTTGACGTCTTATGACTTGGTTTCAAACGAATATTACTGCCGTGCATATGATGGCGGCTTTACTGTATTTTATTTGCCGACCACTGGCAGTCCCGGATTTACTTTTACTGTCGAGGTTTATAACTTTCAATGAGCGGATTTGAAGTTTACAACGGTTCCGGGAAGTTGCTCGTTGACTCACAAAACAGATCTACACTTTTTTATGATCTGCGCTTGACGGGAGCCGTAACCGATAAGGGTTTTTATCGTGTAGATAGCCCATTTGGTGACGGAAGTACGCTGGGTCACACCCAGCAACAATTCTGGAATGACGGATCTTTAAGGTGGTTGCAACTGGATGCAAATAAGTATGGTTTGCCCGGTGCCAATCTTCTTGAGGACAATGCGGGAAGAATGATACGCACAGCGAGAAACATTGGAATGCAGAGCGGCTATCTTGATGTTTTCGACAGCAGCGGCTCTCTTATCTGGAGCGCAGCATCAGCATCAAGCATGCCAAGAGTGGTTGGTTTTTTTGACGTGCCAGCGAACTACGATCTGCAGAACAATACCTTAGCTATAAACCTCACCTTTAACCCGTGGATCTTGATTAACAACTGCCCTGGAAATATCACGACTGATGGCACGGTTGGAGGATATTCTGGGATTGTTCTAAAATGGACAGGCTCACAACTGCAAGGAAGGTATATATCAAAGAATCAGCGCAGTTGGAGCCAGACAATTCAGGGGCGCGGTTTACGAATTCCCATTGCTCAGTTTGTTGGGATTTGATGCTGGCGGAACGCGAGGGTATTGTGTTGCGAGCATGTCTTGTCTAACGCCTTTTCCCGATTCAAAGCGGTATATCACATCGAGCTTACCCGTTTTCTGGTAACAAATATTACTGAGTCGCTTATTAATATGGCGGCTGAATATTCCATTGCTGGTGTCTGAAATAACGTTTAGTTCTCTCGTAGCACAGTTAATATTTACGTGAGTCTCACCACTGAGTGATAACCTGGCCGCATCCACCGGGTAATCCATTTCGAAAGCGTAACTTCTGTCATTAGCAGCACAGCCCGTCAGCAGCAGTGCGACGGCAATTACTCGTTTCATTTCAACATTCCTGTATTTACTGGAATATCCATTTTATTTGAGTTTAAAAAATAGTCAGATTGGTGCTGGCGATCAATTCTACATTATTGATCGCCATAAACGATCATTATTAACGTGAGGTAGTTCATGATTTACACAACGGGCACTATTGCTATTGCCGGAAACTCGTTGACGGGCACTGGCACAAATTTTACAGCGGCAGGTTCGCTCATCCGGGTTGGGTGCTCGTTGATTTCCCTGACTACACCGCCACAGGTGTTCCAAATAACGGCAATCAACAGCGCGACGCAACTCACCGTGACGCCAGCGGCAACCCCGACCATTGCAGCCGGTACCGCTTACGCTATCCTCCTGAGTGATTCGCTGAGCGTTGACGGTCTGGCTCAAAACATTGCTGAGACGCTGACGCTGTATCAGCGGAATATGAGCGGCTTTGCGGACGTGATGAATGCGTCTGGTGACGTCACTATCACGATTAACGGCGTAGCCGTCACGGTTCCCGGCCAGAAGTCGCTGGCAAAAAAAGGGGCTAATTCCGATATCACCAGTCTGTCGGGGCTAACAACCCCGCTCAGCCAGGGGCAGGGCGGAACGGGATTAGCAAGCCCGTTCGGCACCGTCGCCGGGTCATTTTGCCAGGGTAATGATTCGCGGCTGAATTCGCTGGATCGGAAAAATGGCGGAACCGTACTGAGCACAACACGACTAACAAATGAATCCGCTGGTAGTGTAAACCAGGAAACTCCGCATATGGAATGGGGGTATGGTGGGTCATTAACTCCGCATAAATCAGTGGCATATCACTATGTTTCTTCGACGTTCTCTGGGTTTTATTTGAACGTTATCGCGGGGCCGACGTCGTCATTTTTTGGGTTTAACTCTACAGGCTCGGCAACAGCGCCGGGGTCGTGGATTTCAAACTCTGATATCCGTGTGAAATACGACGTGGCAAGGATAGAGAATCCCCTGGAGAAAATGCGGGCCATTCGCGGCGTTTCGTGGAAACGTCTGGATGGCATCTCGCCTGGCATCGGGTTCATTGCTCAGGAGGTTCAGTCTGTATTCCCGGATAACGTTTTTGTCACTGGCAACAGAGAACTGGACGACGGTACCGTAATTAAAGATGTGCTCAGCCCTGATACTGCTGGTGTAGCGGCTGCGCTACATCACGAAGCTATCCTGGCGCTAATGGCGCAGATTGACGCCTTGACCACGCGCGTTGCTGAACTGGAGCCAAAAAAATCCGAGGAACCAGAGGCCTGAAAATTTACACTCCATCTAAGCACTTCATTCAAAGGGTGCTTTATCGCAAACTGCTCAATCTTCATTCACCCACAAACGAAGCGCTATCTTGATCATTTGTGCTTAAAAAACTACTGTATATAAAAACAGTATAAGTGGGTGTGTCGTATGCAATTCATCAAACCAGCCGATTTTCCGCGCGCAGTTGTCGCGCTACCTTTGTTCAGTGACCTTGTTCCGTGCGGATTTCCGAGTCCCGCAGCGGATTATGTTGAGCAGAGAATTGATTTGAACGAACTTCTCATTCATCACCCCAGCGCGACGTATTTCGTCAAAGCCAGTGGTGACTCGATGATCGAAGCTGGAATCAGCGAAGGAGATTTGCTGGTGGTGGATAGCTCTCGTACTGCTCAGCATGGCGATATCGTCATCGCTGCGGTAGACGGTGAATTTACAGTGAAACGACTGCAACTCCGACCAACGATTCAACTGAATCCAATGAACAGCTCATATCAACCGATTCGAGTGACAAGCGAGGACACACTCGACATTTTTGGAGTGGTGACCTTTATCGTGAAAGCGGTGGGTTAACCTTGTTCGCGCTCTGTGACGTCAATTCGTTTTACGCGTCCTGCGAAACCGTGTTTCGACCTGATTTGAAAGGGAGACCAGTCGTTGTTTTATCAAATAACGACGGTTGCGTAATAGCCAGGAGCGCTGAGGCGAAACCGTTCGTTGTAATGGGCGAACCTTACTTCAAACAGAAAGATATGTTCAAAAAGCACGGAATCGTAGCGTTCAGTAGCAACTACGAGCTTTACGCTGATATGAGCCACCGGGTGATGACTACGCTGGAAGAGATGTCACCGCGCGTGGAAATATACTCAATCGATGAAGCTTTTTGTGACCTGACTGGTGTCCGTAACTGCCGGGTGCTGGAGGAATTTGGTCGGGAGATTCGTGCCACCGTTCTGCAGCGTACTCACCTGACAGTTGGCGTCGGAATCGCACCCACAAAAACGCTGGCAAAACTGGCGAACCATGCCGCCAAAAAATGGCAAAAGCAAACTGGCGGGGTAGTTGACCTGTCAAATGTTGATCGCCAGCGGCGGCTGATGGCCCTGGTTCCGGTTGAGGATGTCTGGGGAGTGGGGCGGCGCATCACCAAAAAGCTAAATGCGATGGGTGTCAAAACAGCCCTCGATTTATCCGAGCAAAGCACCTGGGTAATCCGCAAACACTTTAACGTGGTGCTGGAGCGAACCATCCGGGAGCTACGCGGAGAGTCCTGCCTCGAACTGGAGGAGTTCGCACCTGCTAAACAGGAAATCGTATGCTCTCGTTCATTCGGTGGCCGTATTACTGACTATGAAGAAATAAGGCAAGCGATATGTAGCTACGCGGCCCGCGCATCAGAAAAGCTGCGAGGGGAACACCAGTATTGCCGGTTCATTTCCGCGTTCGTTAAAACCAGCCCGTTTGCGCTGAACGAACCTTATTACGGGAATAGCGCCTCAGTGAAGTTGCTTACGCCAACGCAAGATAGCAGGGACATAATCAGTGCTGCAACGCGCTGCCTTGATAAAATCTGGAAAGATGGTCACAGGTATCAAAAAGCAGGCGTAATGCTTGGCGACTTTTTTAGTCAGGGCGTAGCACAGTTGAATCTGTTCGACGACAATGCGCCGCGTCGTGACAGCGAACAACTGATGACACTGTTAGATCAGCTAAATGCCAAAGAAGGAAAAGGCACGCTGTATTTCGCAGGACAAGGAATACAGCAGCAATGGCAGATGAAGAGGGAGATGCTCTCGCCGCGTTATACGACGAGATTTTCTGATTTGCCTGTCGTCAGGTGAAACAATATGCGATATGCTTCTGTTGGTTCAATATCTCAAGCCAAAACAAAAAAGGAAACACGTCCGCTTTGTGCCAAAAGCTGACGTTGCTTACGCTTTATTTGATCTGATTTTGCAGATAAGTTATAAATTATAGTTAGAGCCAGTTCCTCATATATGTTTTAATAAAATGTTACCAACAAGCATCCAATATAAATAAAAAGGGAATGTATGATTCATAATCATCTTAGTATTGACAAGCAGCATAAGCGCGCCATTTATCATGAGCTTGGGCATTGGTTGTTGGGGCGTAAAGTTGGCTTCGATGTTGGGAGTATATTAATTGGGCAATCTGACTTTGGTGTTTACGGCAGTTCGGAGATTAAACCCTTCCCTAAAACAAAGCTTGATAGTGTTAATGATATATATAATCATTTATTTAACCGGGTGTGTGTACTCATTGCCGGAGTGATTGCGGATATCATTTGGCACGAAAAATATGAACCTGAAATCGAAAAAGAAAATGAAACCAAGTATTTTTACGAAAATGGGGTAATGGATAAAACTGCTATAACAGACAAAGGGAAAATAACTGAACTGCTTTTCATTATGAACGGTATTGTTAACGATCCGTCTCAAGATGAAGAAACACTTGAGAATCAAATGAATGAAATACAAAAAGAGGCTTGGGAGTACTCTCTGGAATTTTTACGCGATAATAAAGATTTAGGATTCATGGGTGGTGAATTAATTAAGCAGTTCGAGGAGAGCCAGACGAAACGGTTCACAAAAGAAAATCTAATTCAGTTGCAAGAAAAACCAAGGGCGAGTTAAAGACTCTAACGTCCATTCTTCGCTCCTAGCAGACGGCTTGATATCTCTTGTAAGTATTAACGAATCGATTCGATTAACTCCCATCCTTGATTTTTTACATTTCCGACGGCACGTGTAACAGCGTGCCAGACAAAGTTATCAGCCGGTACTGCACCGTCAGCTGCAATTTCTCCCGCTTCCTCCCCGCCAATGTCCTGTCGCATCCATTCCCGGGCTGCTTCCGGCGTCAATACCAACGGTCTCCTGTCGTGAATATCGACCATGCCTTTATCAGCAGCGGAAGTCACAATGAGAAACCCCTCAGCCTCGTCGCCACGTTCGAATGGGATGCTGCCTATCGCTGCCATAAAAATGGGTTGGCCATCAGCGCGGTGAATGAAATAGGGCTGTTTCTTGTCGCCTTCCTTTTTCCATTCGAACCAGCCGTCAGCGAAACAGATTGCACGGCCATGCTGCCATAGTGGCTTAAACATTCTGCTGGTGGCTGCTGTCTCGACGCGAGCATTAATCAATGGTGCTTTATCCCACCACCCGGGTGCGTAACCCCAGATCACAGGATCAAGATGCAGTTGGTCATCGCGTTCGCTAAGCAAAAGAACTTTTGTCCCAGGAGCGACGTTATACCGGCCAATCGGCTCAGGGTCGTATGCGATATCGCGTTCGGCCTCTTCCGCTAGGTATACTAGATATTCTTCACGCGTTTGCGCCTGGGCAAATCGTCCGCACATAAGCACCTCCAACCAGTCAGACTAAAAGTATAGAAAAAGAGAAAAAAACGGCGCGCACCCGTAAGCGAATTAAGATTTGAAAGTAGTTTGGAATGTAATTTTTTGGCTCTAATCAATAAGCAGTCGTGTCAAGCTTTAGGAAATGACCACGGGTTGAAAATCGGCTATTTCAGCGCAAAAACCACACTCAGTTGGTCCGATTTTTGTCCGAATATGTCCGAATTACTTAGCAACTTGCTGATTTTAAAAGGGCACAAACACACGCTTAATTGGTTAATTAATGCGCAGGTTGCGTATTAACTTCTTGAAAATAAAGGGGTGTGCTATATCTGGGCGAGAAAAGGAATCGTATTCGGTCTTTTTTTGGCTCTTAGTTTCCCAAAAGAGCCAAATCAGGACATACAGAAAACAGTCAAAATTTCCTGCATACGATCTAAACCATAACATACTCTGCACCGCGGGCGTCCAGGTATTTTTGGGCATTTTAAGTTCTTATAGCCAGAAGACGTTGCGCGAAATTCTCGTCCCGCTCCTTAACGATAGGTCAACAGCGCCATTCCTGTAGGTTGAGACGTTCTGCTATGGGGCTCGCCCCGGCCGTCTGGCATGATAAGCGCGGCCTCGATGTTGTGATGATGATTCGAAATCTGGTAAGTCGTGCTGCTGTGGAAAGGCAGCGCATCAGAAAATTCATTTGCGCGGCGTCTGAGGTGTCAAAACATGTATCTGAGGGGCAACCTTATGTCTGTGGTGTTATCTCAGGGGAGACGAACCCTGGACGAAAAATAGGCGTACGATTCATTACTGCAGAACCCTATCATCTGGTTATTGGCTTTAAATATTCACGCCGGCCCATTGCATATAGCGGTAACGACCAGTTCACGATTGATGAATATCATCGACAGATCGAGACCTTCAATAAGCTCAACAGTGAAATTTGTAAATAAAAATCCCTCAGGAGAGGGAAATCCGCTCTTCTCCTGAGGGAAGCAATTGCTTGAAAGCTAATAAATTCTTCGTTACGACCCTTAGTTTGCTAATTATAAAGAATATATGCTTTGAGAATCGTCCTGGTTTTCATTAAGCAACTATTAGCCAGCTATAGTCATTGCATCCATGCTTCATTATTATTCCCTGGTAAGCTTCATTCACCGCTCTGTCCGAGCGGTTTTTTTTTGCCTGAACAAGCGTTAGACAGCAGGCCTGGCTGGCAAAGTCTCGAAGAGAAATGGGTGAGCGGTGAGTGGGTTTCCATAATGGCGCCGCCGCTTTCTCCTTCAACCTTGTCATGATGCCTGAACATAACAAGAGACGATGACCGAAAGGCTGTGCTAATGTCGTATGCAATTTAAACAACTGAGGATAACGACATGAGCAAAGATGTTGTGGTAATACTCCCCGGTGGAAAGGTCGATCACATCTCGGTGGCGGACGACCTAAAGAAGGTCAGCTACAGAAATGATCAGCGCTCCTTCCTTGATATGCCGATCGAAACGTATGTGCTGGATGGCAAAGAGTTCCTGATAGCCAAGTTTTCTGAATTAGTCACTACGCGTGAAACTGAACAGGCCATTCGTCAGTTTTATTAACCTGCCACCAACAACTGGATTAAACCGTGGTCTGTACGGGAAAATGATTTTCCCGTGTTCTGCAGATGGCGCATAAATTATTTTGCACGTGTTAGAAAGGCCTCACGTCGAGGCCTCACATCAGGAGGCTTTTTTAGGCCATCTCCGTCTGACTGGAATACAGGCTTTTGCCGTAAGACGTGAACCACACCCTGAACAAATTGCACCGTGAGGGTAATTTTTATCCGGGCAAAATTGCGTGAAAAAAAACGAATTTCCTTTGCAGACAGGACAAACGAATTTTAAGGTTGGAATAGCCCCTCCGGGCCGTTAAATGGAAAAACCACAGTAGCATGAAAAAAAAGCCTTGAAAGATATATCGTTACGTTTTAGCCGTATCATCTCGTTTTTTACTATATGAATGCGCTGCATCAATTTGTGTGCTGACCAGCAGAACCACGATGCGCGCCAGACAAGATCACGTTATTGGTTGAATGTTGGTGTGGAGGTATTTAGTAAATAATAGGAATAAAATAATAATTACTGGCAATGAAAATGAGAATAAATAAGGTATTGATACCAACAGTAATAACAAAGAGCAGTGGTGATGCCACTGCTCTCAATATTTAGCGGAAAAAATCGGCCAGACTGCTATTCATATCGTCGAGTAACTGGAAGCGGCGGCGATATTCGGCACGTTTCTTACTTGGGATACTCTCAAGCGGTTTCCGTTCCAGCATTAATGGCAAACGCCAGCGCCAGGCATTATCTTTCTCACCATCAATAGAGGCCCAGAACTCATCATAGCTGGCATGGAAATGGCGGCCTTTGCTAAAGCGGTAACGCAACGCGCGAAAGACATGACCATCATCGCTAACGCCATAAACCGCGCTAATGCCGGTGTGCGCGCACATCTGCCATAGTACTTCTATTAGCAAACGTTTAGGGAAAATACCGTAGCAGGCACGTGTTGCCACTTTGATGACTTCATGGGAGATGTTTCTGCGGGGACCCTGCAGACCGCCAATCACTAAGGCACGCTGGCCTTTTTCCTCGATCACGCTGAATGTGGCGCTCGCCAGCAGGACATTGTTGCCGTCATACAGCCACAGGGTGCTTTCGCCTTCACGCTCTGCTTTATGGGCGCAGGAGGCAAAAACGTTAAATTCGGTATCATCTTTACCTTTGCACTGCAAGATGTGCTGATGGTTGACGGCGGTCATTGCATCGGCAGCCCTGGCTGACAGGCAACTGTCAACCCACTGATAGTGGCTAACAATCGCATCGGCACGCTTTGCCGCATTGAGCCCCAGCGTCAGATATTGACGATGCGATTTACTCGGCAGTGTCACCTGGGCATTCAGTAAACGCTCAAATCCCGGACGTTGCGATAATGCGCTCAGCATTTTTACCGTTGAAGACCAGAACAACAGCGAACGGAGCAGGAATTTAAGGCGATAATTTCGTTTAGTCCAGATAGGGCCAGGAACCAGACGTCCGGAGACCAGCTCGCGAATAATATGCTGATGGTGATTTTGCAGGTGTTTTTCTTGCAGACTGATATTAGACACGGTAGGACCCTCTGAATGTTCAATAGCTATTCTAGGGATTACGCCGTGGCAAATTAACCTGAACACTGTGGTTTATTTCGGGTTCGTTTAACGAGGATTTAAGTTGCGCTGAATTTGAACATGATTACGCAGAGTCAAGTCTCCTTTCTATACTAAAAATAAGGGGGAGTTATGTATCAACGTATCGATGGGAATACCTGGCGGCATATCTGGATCGTAGGTGATCTGCACGGCTGCCATCAGCGTCTGTTGAATGAACTGCGCGAGCGCCACTTTGATCCCTATAAGGATTTACTCATATGCGTTGGCGACTTAATTGATCGTGGCCCTGACAGTCTGCAGTGCCTGCAATTGCTTAAACGACCGTGGTTTAAAACGGTCAGGGGAAACCATGAGCAGATGGCTATCGACGCGCTTAACGCGGGGGAGATGACTCTCTGGTCATTCAATGGCGGCGCCTGGTTCAGTAACCTCAGCGAAAAGGAACAGCACAGGGCTTACGATGCGCTACGGGAATGCGAGCAATTGCCTTACATTATTGAGCTCCACTGCGCCAGCGGGGTCAATATTATCGCCCATGCCGATTACCCGTCCGATCATTACGCATGGCAAAAACCCGTAGACAAAGAATCGGTACTCTGGCGTCGTGAGCGTTTGAGTGAACATCTGGCGGGGAAGGGGGTAGCCATTGCCGGTGCAGACCACTTTTGGTTTGGCCATACTCCGCTTAAACATCGCGTAGATGCCAGCAATCAGCATTACATTGATACCGGCGCCGTCTTCGGCGGCGAAATGACGTTAGTGCAGGTACAGTAGTTAAAAATCACTGTACTCTTGGGCAGGGCGCCAGAAGCCGTCAATAAAATCTTCTACCGGATAGCATCCGCCATAGCGCAGACGTTGTACTTCCATAGCGACAAGACACTGTTGTTCGGTATTAAAGACATCCACAACGATGTCCTCACACCCACCGTCCAGGTAGCAAACAAACAAGACCAGAGCGAACATTCCATCCTCGGTTCATTACAGCATGATGTAATTGTAGGGGATGATTGGAGGCAGGGGAAATGAGGCAGGTAAATAACCCGTCTCATGGACGGGTTCCCATTGAATCAGGCAAGACGCATGACCCAGGTATCAGATTTCTGATCGTAATGCTCGCGATATAAAACTGAATGTTCGCCGTCAAGGATCGCCGGAATGCTGGTTTCCGCGTCCCAGGCGTCAAGCTGCATACATAAATCCGGGTCGGATTTACAAGGGATACGCAACGTTCGCTCACCCTGTTTTTCTCCTTGCAGCTCGGCATCATCGATTTCGAATGCGCCAATGCGCACGTTGGCTTTCGTCATAATGCTCTCCGTTGATGGTAGTCATGTGGTACGACCAGTGCAGCCGCCCAACATTCAGCCTGGTACAACACAGAGCAAGATGCCAGTCAGAAAATGCTGTTTTTTTGCTCGCCGTCACGTATTGCTGGCGAACAAACGTCCATCCCTTACCAGTTCGCGTGGATAGCTATTTTTAAGTCTGCTGCCCACTTTTTTCGCCAGACCCAGCGGTTGGCGCTGATAAGTCACGATAACATCATCTTTTGCCGGAGGGGTTTCCGGATAAACATCGCGCCCGCGATACCACTCTTCCGCCTCCTGATGCGTGAGTTCAAAGGCGAGCGGGTTATCCACTCCCGCCAGGGCGATGACGGCCTCATGCTGCCAACGATAACCTTTATTATGGCTTTCAGCGAGCTTGATACCAGGCCGAGAGAAGCGCACTTTGCCAATAAGCGGCTCGATGTGTGCCGGGAAAAGCCAAACCTCTTTATCACGTTGCCACAGTACCAGGTCTTCGTGCCAGTGCAGGCCAACGGCGGCCGCTGCGTTAACTAACTGAGCCTCTTCCTTAGGCTTCATACGGGCAAACGGGAAGTTACCCACTTTGTAGCTTGGGGAGCGCATCGGTGCGATTGCCGCGGTTTTACGCAACCGTGCGACAAAGAACCCTTCGCAGTCATAAATTTGTGGGAAGACATGTAAAAAGCCTTCCTCCGTCAGCGCTTGTTGCGCGCCCGTAAACAGCGTATCAAGGGGCAAAAATTCCACTGCGTCAGGATATTGCGCTTTTAGCCAGTGGCATATGGCTTCGTTCTCGTCGCGATTTAGCGTACAGGTTGAATAGACCAGCGTGCCGCCCGGACGCAGGGCATGAAAAGCACTATCGATCAATTCGCGTTGGGTTGCGGCAATCTCAAGATTACTGGCATGCGACCAGTTCTTTAATGCATCCGGATCCTTACGCACCACACCTTCGCCAGAACAGGGCGCATCAAGCAAAATGGCATCAAACATCTCTGGCAACGCGGGGCCGAAGACGCGGCCATCGAAATGGGTTAACGCGACATTAGATACACCGCAGCGGCTGATATTGGCGTGCAGTACTTTCACGCGGCTGGCGGAATACTCATTGGCGAGGATGGCGCCGCGATTGCCCATACGCGCGGCAATTTGGGTGGTTTTTGAACCCGGGGCCGCCGCAACATCCATGACTCGTTCCGGCATTTCGCCATCGTCAAACAGGGCGCTAACCGGCAGCATGGAACTGGCTTCCTGAATATAAAACAGGCCGCTTAAATGTTCTGCGGTGCTACCGAGCGGCAACGCCTCTTCATCATCCCGCTCAATCCAGAACCCTTCGGCACACCACGGAATTGGCGTCAGTTGCCAGCCATAAGGCGCAATCAGCGTCAGAAAATCCTCAACGGCAATCTTGAGCGTATTAATTCTTATACTGCGTCGTAAAGGCCGCTGGCAGGCCGCGATAAATGCGTCGAAGGAGAGATGGGCTGGCAGCAAATCACGCATTTGTGCCAGAAATTCGTCAGGAAGATAAACAGCGTTTTGAGCCACAGGTTATACCAAGGAAAGCAGAGAGGGGCGCAGTGTAACATACTCGCTCCGGCGCGGGCACGCCGGAGCGGTAGGGCATTAGCGTGGCAGGGCGGTACCCCATTGACGCCACTCTTTAGGCTCGCTTTCCTGCAACAGGAAATGTTTGCCTGGTTGCGCTTGTGGTGCCAGCGGGATCCCGGGCGGCGTGGCAAAGGCCACCCCACCACGAATAAACTGGTTAAAGGTACCGGTTTTCACCACGCCGCCGGTCAGGCCAAAGTCCAGCGAATAGCCGGAAGCCAGCCAGAAGACGGAATTATTTCGCACCAGGTGCTGATAACGTTTACTGATCCGCAAGCCAACCATTACTCGATCTGACAGGGAACCGAGCATCAGGCCTGTGACAGTACCCACTTCGATCCCACGGAACAGCACAGGCGTGCCAATATTCAGCGAACCGGCCTCCGGTGCTTCAACCACCACGTTCAAACCGTCCAGATAACGGGAGTCGGTGATCGTGGTTTCCTGGATTTCAAAATCGCGACGCGCCTCGCCGTGACCAGGTTCAACATTGATATAGGGCTGCAGGATCGTATCAAGATGCTCAACACCCGCCGCAGAGATTTGCGGTGTGACAACAGAAAAACGGGTACCGCCACGGGCAAAAGTCTGCACATATTCAGGGTAAAGCACCCCGGTTGCCTGGACTTCGCTTCTGTCGGCAATGAGCTGGAGATTCGAAATCTGTCCGATATCAATGCCCAGATAGCGAATCGGCATACCTGTAGCCAGTTTCCCGGCATCATAGGCGTGCAGGGTTATCTGACTTCCCACGGCGCGTGCGGCGGTCTCTGAGGCGTACAGAATACGTTTGTCGCCTTTACGGGCGCTGGCACTGGCGCCGCTGAGATTATCGAAACTGATAGCTCCTTTCAGAGCACGGGACAAGGGCGACGCCTGCACCGTCAGGCCGCTACCGTTCAACTGTACTTTCGCCCCGCCTTCGGCCCAAAAAACGCTATTGCTGGTCAGCAGCGAACGATATTCCGGCTTGATATGTACTTCGATATCAAACGCATCGGCGCGCGGGCGCACGGTAATGATCTCACCGACTTCAAATTTACGGTAGAGCACCACCGAGCCTGCCTGCACATCCGGCAGAGTATCGGCGGTGAGCGTCAGGGTGGTTGTCGGCAGGTCGCTGAGGCTGTTTTCCAGGGCTTTATCGAGATTAGCGAACAAGGGATAGCTGGACTTCATCTCGCCTTTGCTGCCGGGCAGAATACGAATACCGCCGCTGAGCCATTCGTTGGCGCTGGCGGCGAGAAACTCCACGCCATCCAGCCCCATCTTGACGTCAATACGACTGTTAACCACAAACTTGCTATCACCGTGCACCAGTTCGCGGTACTGCGGATCGATAGCCAGCGCAAACGAAACGCCTTTATTGGTTAAATTTCGCTCCAGCACCTGGCCGACTTGCACGCCATGTAAAATCAGCGGTTGTCCCGCGTCAATGCCATAGCTTTCCGGTGCGGTGAGCGTCAGGGTGATGACCCCGGGTTGCTGCAACAGATTTTTTGTCGCCGGAAGCACCACAAAGTGATTGCGAGGTTCACCTTCACCCGGAACCAGCTCCAGCGTAGTGCCTGTCAGAAGCGAACTGACATTGGGGTTATCAAGTGAAATTTTGGGGCTGCGCATTTCGATACGGGTATTGTCGCGCAGTAAATTAACGACGCCCGGATCCACCGTCATCTCACCGGTCACTGCGCCACCAGGGTTGAGATTGAGTTTGGTTAACTGCCCCACCTGCAACCCCTGATACATCAGGGCAGTCGAGCCCGCTTTCAGCCCATCGCCGCCTGGGAGATCAAGCTTGATCAACACGCCGCGTTGGCTATGGGCGAGATCTTCGTAAAGACCGTACTCATCATCCTGGGCCGCTGGCTGTGATGAGTCCGGAGAGTCGAATGCAATAGCGCCATTAACCAGCGCGGCGAGGCTTTCAAGCTCGACTTTTGCGCCACTCAGGCTCACATCCGCTTTGACACCTGAAATATTCCAGAAGCGGCTGCCTTTTTTCACCAGATTGGTAAACCGGCGCTCTATCAGCACATCAATAGTGACGCCTTGTTTGTTGTTATTGATGGAGTAATCGTAAACGCGCCCGACCGGAATTTTTCGGAAATAGACCAGTGACCCGCTGTTAAGCGAGCCCAGATCCGGGGCATGAAGATGAATCATCAGTTCGCCATTATTCAGGCGATATTTAGGCTGCGTGTCGAGGGCGGTGAAATGCTCTTGCGGCTCCCCTTTACCGGGCATGATACCGATATAGTTACCCCCGACCAATGCATCCAGCCCGGAAACGCCCGCCAGCGAGGCTTTTGGCGTGACCAGCCAGAATTGCGTCTCACTGCGTAAGGCATCTTTCATATTGGCTTTGATGCTGGCGCGCACTTCGATTTTTTTCAGGTCTTCGCTCAGGCGAATATCCTGAACGGTGCCCACTTCAACACCCTGATAACGAATCGGCGTTCTGCCTGCGACGATACCGTCGGCAGACATAAAATCGATGGTGATGGTATTACCGCGATCTTTATAGCTTCCCCAAACCAGCCAGCCTGCAATCAGCAGCGCAATGACCGGCAGCAGCCAGAAAGGTGAAATGCGGCGTTTTGTTTTTATACGCGCTTCAGTCGGCGAAGCGGGGGTTTCCTGACTCATGTGCATCCCAAAGTAAGCGGCTATCCAGCCATTCCACAGCAAGAATAGTCAATATCACCGCAGAGCCGAAATAAAAAGCTGCGGGTCCCATAGTAAAAGCAAGTAACTGGTCGCGATTTATTAGCGACATCATCAGCGAAATCACAAACAGATCCAACATGGACCAGCGGCCAATCCAGGTGACAAATCGCAGAAGCAGTATTCGGGTTCGTAATCCTTGTTCACACTTAAAGTGAATGCTGATGAGCAGGGTGAACATCACCACGACTTTGGTAAAAGGAACCAGGATACTGGCGATAAAGACGATGGCCGCCACCCCAACGTTGCTGTGTGCCAGGGAGATAATGCCGGAGAGGATTGTATCCTCCTGACGGGCACCATTCACGTAAATGATGGAAATCGGCAGCATATTGGCGGGGATCAAGAACACCAGGGAGGCAATCAGCGCCGCCCAGCATTTTTGCAGACTGTTATTGCGTCGATGCAGCAAGGGTATGTGGCAGCGCGGACAGCGCCCACGGGGATCGGGCAACCCGGTGTAATGGCATCCCAGACAGACGCGGAGATTCTCATCCGGACGGGTGGCAGGGCGCTGAGGGTAAAAACGCTCCCAGAGTTGCTCAACGTTCAGGTGGATCAGCGTCAGGATGCTGAGCAGCACCAGGCAGATAAAGGCAAAAAGCCCGACGCCCGGCTGCAGAAAAGCATAATCCTGCACTTTAATTGATGCCACGCCCACACCGACCAGATAGATATCCAGCATCACCCACTCTTTGAGTTTATCCAGCATCAGCAGCACCGGGCGAAGATTCATCCCCAGGATGTTGCCAAACCACAGATAGGCAATGGCTGCAACCAGCACCAGTGGCGCGCCAACGGCGCAAAACAGCACCATGGCAGCGGTAATCGGATCGCCCTGACGGGTCATCTGCCAGATCCCCTGCAGCACGTTGGCATCAATGCGTACGCCAAGCAGGTAGAGCTTCAGCAGGGGCTCGGTCCAGGCGAAGGGCATCAGCAGCAGCATGGTGACGGCCATGGCGGCCAGACGGGTTAACGACCAGTCTCGGCCGTCACGAATTTTCGCGTCACATCGGGGGCAAAAGGCACTTTGGTGCGATTTCATCTTCGGCAACATAAAAAGCGTATCGCACTGGGGGCAACGCTGATAATGTGCACGAGGCAAAGCGTCTCTTACCGTATGGACCGTTATCTTTTTTGTCGGCGTAATTTTGGTTGTTTTTAAGGCCATCAGCTGCGCACAAATAAGTATTGTTGAACGTTATATTAACTCATGAACGGATTCATCTTGAGCATGAGCGCATTTAATGCTTATTTTAATAGGCTATGCGGTAATTTTGTAAGACAACTAAGTGATTGAATAATGAACAAAACAGAATTCTACGCGGATCTGAACCGCGATTTTAAGGCATTGATGGCGGGTGAGACCAGCTTCTTAGCCACTCTGGCAAATACTAGCGCATTGTTGTTCGAACGTCTCTCTGACGTGAACTGGGCTGGCTTTTACCTCCTGGAAGGTGACACGCTGGTACTTGGCCCGTTCCAGGGCAAACTGGCTTGCGTGCGTATTCCGGTCGGGCGCGGTGTATGCGGTACTGCGGTGGCCGAGAATCAGGTACAGCGTGTGGAAGATGTTCATGTGTTTGACGGGCATATCGCCTGTGATGCCGCCAGTAATTCTGAGATCGTACTGCCGCTGGTGGTAAGAAATCAGATTATTGGCGTTTTGGATATCGACAGCACCGTCTTCAGTCGCTTCACAACCGAGGACGAGCAAGGGCTGCGCGAGCTGGTGGCGAATCTGGAAAACGTCCTTGCCGGCACCGATTATCAAAAATTCTTTGCGAGCGTCGCAGGATAATCAACGGATAACGTAGCATTTACTGATAGCGTCATTATAATGACGCCTGTTCATGCCTGCGCTTGTTGGCAACGTCCGTTGTAATCAGGAAATTTCATGGAAAATCAACCTAAGTTGAATAGCAGTAAAGAAGTTATCGCCTTTTTGTCCGAACGTTTTCCTCACTGTTTCAGTGCAGAAGGCGAAGCGCGTCCCCTGAAAATCGGTATTTTTCAGGATTTAGTAGCACGAGTTGAGGGCGAGATGAATCTCAGCAAAACTCAGCTTCGTTCCGCTTTACGTCTTTACACTTCAAGCTGGCGTTACCTGTACGGTATTAAAGCTGGTGCGACCCGTGTCGATCTCGACGGTAACCCGTGTGGCGTTCTGGATGAGCAACACGTTGAGCACGCCCGTAAACAGCTTGAAGAAGCCAAAGCTCGCGTTCAGGCGCAACGCGCTGAACAACAAGCGAAAAAACGCGAAGCCGCCATTGCAGCAGGTGAGACGGAAGAGGCTCCGCGTCGTGAGCGTAAACCTCGTCCGGCACCGCGCCGTAAGGAAAATAGCGAGCGTAAACCTCGTACTGACAAACCTGCCGCAAAACCCCAGCGTGCGCCACGAGAAGAACGTCATACGCCAGTTTCAGATTTATCTGCACTGACCGTAGGTCAAAACCTCAAGGTTAAAGCGGGTAATAATGCGATGGACGCCACCGTCCTGGAAATCACCAAAGATGGCGTTCGCGTACAGCTTACTTCGGGTATGTCGATGATTGTACGCGCAGAACATTTGATGTTCTGAAACGGAGGCCTGGCCTGGCATGAACACTTTGTTTAAGCGCACAGCGTTGGCTGGTCTGTTATTAGTAACAGGCCAGGTTTTCGCAGTGGAAGATATTACCCGTGCCGATCAAATTCCGGTGTTAAAGGAAGAGGCTCAGCACGCGACGGTGAGTGAACGCGTGACCTCGCGGTTTACCCGTTCTCACTACCGTCAATTCGATTTGGATCAAGCCTTTTCGGCAAAGATCTTCGATCGTTACCTCAATTTGCTGGACTACAGCCATAACGTGCTTCTGGCCAGCGATGTTGCACAATTCGCGCAGAAAAAAACGCAGTTAGGTGATGAACTCCGCACCGGCAAACTCGATGTTTTCTACGATCTCTACAATCTCGCGCAAAAACGCCGTTTCGAACGCTACCAGTACGCACTGAAAGTGCTGGAGCGCCCGATGGATTTCTCTGGCAACGACACTTTCAACCTTGACCGCAGTAAAGCGCCATGGCCGAAGGATGAGTCTGAGCTTAATGCTCTGTGGGACGGCAAGGTCAAATATGACGAGTTGAGTCTCAAACTCACTGGTAAAGATGATAAAGAGATCCGCGATACTCTGACGCGTCGTTATAAGTTTGCCATTCGCCGCCTGGTGCAAACCAACAGTGAAGATGTGTTCTCGCTGGCGATGACCTCGTTTGCCCGCGAAATTGATCCGCATACTAACTATCTGTCGCCACGCAATACGGAACAGTTCAACACTGAGATGAGCCTTTCTCTGGAAGGTATCGGTGCCGTTCTGCAAATGGATGACGACTACACGGTTATCAATTCGATGGTAGCGGGCGGTCCGGCGTCGAAGAGCAAAGCCATCAGCGTGGGCGATCGTATCGTTGGCGTTGGTCAGACGGGCCAGAATATGGTCGATGTCATTGGCTGGCGTCTCGATGACGTAGTTGCGCTGATCAAAGGTCCAAAAGGCAGCAAAGTTCGCCTCGAAATTCTGCCTGCGGGTAAGGGAACGAAGACGCGGATTGTAACGCTGACGCGTGAACGTATTCGTCTTGAAGACCGTGCAGTGAAAATGTCGGTGAAAACGGTCGGCAAAGAAAAAGTTGGCGTACTGGATATTCCTGGCTTCTATGTGGGTCTGACGGATGACGTCAAGGTTCAGTTGCAGAAGCTTGAAAAACAGAACGTTAGCAGCGTCGTGATTGATCTGCGCACCAACGGTGGCGGAGCATTAACGGAAGCGGTTTCCCTTTCCGGTCTGTTTATTCCGTCAGGTCCTGTGGTTCAGGTTCGCGACAATAATGGCAAAGTCCGTGAAGACAGCGATACCGATGGCGTAGTCTATTATAAAGGCCCGCTGGTGGTGCTGGTTGACCGCTTCAGTGCCTCGGCATCTGAAATATTTGCTGCGGCGATGCAGGATTATGGCCGTGCGTTGATCGTGGGTGAGCCCACCTTCGGTAAAGGTACCGTTCAGCAGTATCGTTCGCTGAACCGTATTTACGACCAGATGTTGCGTCCGGAATGGCCTGCGCTGGGTTCAGTGCAGTACACGATCCAGAAGTTCTACCGTGTCAATGGCGGCAGTACACAGCGTAAAGGCGTTACACCGGACATCATCATGCCGACGGGTACGCAGGTGACGGAAACGGGCGAGAAATTTGAAGATAACGCCCTGCCGTGGGATAGCATCAATGCGGCTAACTTTACGAAGTATGGCGACATGAAGCCGTTTGGACCGCAGTTGCTGCAGGAACATGATGAGCGTATTGCGAAAGACCCGGAATTCCAGTACATCATGAAGGACATTGCTCGCTTCAATGCCCTGAAAGATAAAAAGAATATCGTGTCGCTAAACTATGCGCAGCGTGAAAAAGAGAACACCGAAGACGATGCTATTCGTCTCAGTCGCCTCAACGATCGCTTCAAACGTGAAGGCAAACCGCAGCTGAAGAAACTGGAAGATCTGCCGAAAGATTACCAGGAGCCGGATCCCTATCTGGATGAGACCGTCCATATCGCGCTGGACCTTGCCCATCTTGAAAAAGATTCCCCGGCGGCTGACCCCGCTCCCGCAAAATAACCCTCCAACAGGCACAAGAAATTGTGCCTGTTTTTTTAACAAGCTCCACATGGCGTAAGCATTGTGCTACAAAATGTAAAGTTGTGTCTTTCTGGTCACTTACGGCTCTCTGATGCTTGAAAATAGCCGGATTAACCATACGATGTGGGTAATCGCATAGTGCGTTTTGTTAATTAGAGGTTAAAAGAAAATTATGATGCGTATCGCGCTCTTCCTGTTGACTAACCTTGCCGTCATGCTTGTCTTCGGCCTGGTGCTTAGCCTGACGGGCATTCAGTCGAGCAGCGTGCAGGGATTATTGATTATGGCGCTGCTGTTTGGTTTTGGCGGCTCTTTTGTTTCACTGCTGATGTCGAAATGGATGGCACTGAAGTCCGTAGGCGGTGAGGTTATTGAACAGCCGCGTAACGACATGGAACGCTGGCTGATGAATACCGTTGCTACTCAGGCTCGCCAGGCGGGTATCGCTATGCCGCAGGTGGCTATCTACCATGCGCCGGATATCAACGCATTTGCGACAGGTGCCCGCCGTGACGCATCGCTGGTTGCTGTCAGTACCGGGCTTTTGCAGAATATGAGCCGTGATGAAGCCGAAGCGGTTATTGCCCACGAAATTAGCCATATTGCAAACGGCGACATGGTCACGATGACCCTGATTCAGGGGGTGGTGAACACCTTCGTTATCTTCATCTCGCGTATTCTCGCGCAGATTGCATCAGGCTTTCTTAGCGGCAACCGTGATGATGGCGAAGAGAGCAACGGTAACCCGTTGATTTACTTTGCGGTAGCGACCGTGCTGGAGCTGGTCTTTGGTATTCTGGCCAGCATCATCACGATGTGGTTCTCGCGTCACCGTGAATTCCATGCCGATGCGGGTTCTGCAAAACTCGTTGGTCGTGAAAAAATGATTGCCGCTCTCCAGCGTCTGAAAACCAGCTACGAGCCGCAGGAAGCCAGCAGCATGATGGCATTTTGCATCAACGGTAAAGGCAAGTCGTTAAGCGAGCTGTTTATGACTCACCCGCCGCTGGACAAACGTATCGAAGCGCTGCGTAGCGGGGCTTATCTCAAATAAGACGTACGCCTGAAATGAAAAAGCGCGTCATATGACGCGCTTTTTTTATACCGTACGCGGCTGTGTGATCCGCAAGCCGCTGACAATAGCGGCGACGGTCGCCAGTATGCCTGCCAGCAGGAGTGATGTATGCGTCCCGCTCTTATCAAACACGTTGAAGAGTAACGCCACCAGTGCCGCCCCGGAACTCTGCCCTAAGAGACGCGCGGTACCGAGCATACCGCTGGCGCCACCGCTACGTTGACGCGGCGCGGAACTGATAATCGTATGGTTATTGGGCGACTGGAACAGACCAAATCCCGCCCCACAAAGGGCCATTCGCCAGATAATATCCGCATCCGTAGGGGCTGTGGGCAGCATCGCAAGTGCAAACAAGCCGCACGCCATCATGGCCAGCCCAAGCGCGCCCAATAATCCGGCATGGACACGCTCAATCAGATAACCCGCTAACGGTGCCATCACCATGGTCGCTAACGGCCACGGGGTTAACAACAGACCGGTTTCCACTTCGCTGCGCCCAAGCACCGATTGCATAAAGAAGGGGAGGGAAACGAGGGCCAGCATTTGTGCGCAAAAAGAGCAGATTGATGTACAGATCGATAATGAGAACAGCGGGATACGCAACAGGTCGACGGGTAACAGAGGCACCGGCAAACGCAATTGCCGACGTACAAAGAAGGTGCCGATCACCAGCATGGCGGCGATTTCAGCGAGCACCAGTGTGGTGGATTGCCCCTGGGCGAAGCCACTCATCGCGGTTATCAGTAAACCAAACGTTAGCGCGTTCATCACTGCGCTTGGGAGATCGAATTTCGGCATTGCACTGCGTGAGCCATTGGCGGGCAAATAGCGCAGCGCCAGGACCAGCGAGAGTATGCCCAGTGGCACATTAATCAAAAACAGCCACTGCCAGGAGGCGACAGAGAGAATAGCCGCGGCAATCGTCGGGCCTGCCGCCGAGGAGACAGCAACCACGAATGAGTTGATTCCCATCCCGCGTCCCAGTTGACGCTGGGGGTAAATCAGGCGAATTAATGCAGTATTCACACTCATTAGCGCCGCGCCACCGAAACCTTGCGCGACACGAGCAAGCGTCAGCGTGAGTAACGAATCTGACAGCGCGCATAACAGGGACGTCAGCGTAAAAAGCACCAGCCCGCACTGGTAGACGCGACGGTAGCCGAACATGTCGCCGAGGAAGGACAACGTCAGCAGGGAGATGACAATCGCTATCTGATAGGCGTTAACGACCCATATTGAGCTGGCTGGTGAGGCGTGCAGATCTCGCGCAATTGTAGGCAGTGCAACATTCGCAATAGCGCCGTCGAGTACGGCCATGGTAATGCCAATAACAATCGTTAAAATTGCCCCGTAGCGTTGTGGGACCGGTAAGCCGTCTGGTGTGGATTTATTCATGGGAAAAGCTGGGTTTTGCTTGTTCAATGATTTGTATAATGATTCTATCACCCGCATTTCGGTTTTATATCGCAGATTTGTAACGAAGTGACCAAACTCGGATTGCGACGGGCAGGCGAGAAATTTATAATAAAAAACTATTCTGATTTTTATAAAACACGGGCGATGAGGTGACTAATGGCTATTGCAGATTTGGATAAACAGCCAGACTCTGTGTCTTCTGTACTGAAGGTATTTGGCATTCTGCAGGCGCTTGGCGAAGAACGTGAGATCGGGATCACCGAACTTTCGCAGCGCGTCATGATGTCAAAAAGCACCGTATATCGCTTTTTGCAGACGATGAAATCACTGGGCTATGTTGCTCAGGAAGGGGAGTCAGAGAAATACTCTCTCACCCTCAAACTGTTCGAACTCGGTGCACGGGCGCTGCAAAACGTAGACCTGATCCGCAGTGCTGATATTCAGATGCGTGAACTCTCTCGCCTGACCAAAGAGACTATCCACCTGGGCGCGCTGGATGAAGACAGCATTGTCTACATCCATAAAATCGACTCTATGTATAACCTGCGCATGTATTCACGCATTGGTCGCCGCAACCCGCTGTATAGCACCGCGATTGGTAAAGTATTGCTGGCGTGGCGTGACAAGGAAGAGGTTGTGCAGATCCTTGAAGGCGTAGAGTACAAACGCAGTACCGAGCGCACAATTACCAGTACCGAGGATTTATTACCGATGCTCGATATCGTCCGCCAGCAGGGTTATGGTGAAGATAATGAAGAGCAGGAAGAAGGGTTACGTTGCATTGGTGTGCCAGTCTTTGACCGTTTCGGCGTCGTCATTGCCGGGCTGAGTATCTCCTTCCCGACGCTGCGTTTCTCCGAGGAACGCCTGCATGAGTATGTCAGTATGCTCCACCATGCTGCGCGTAAGATTTCTGAACAGATGGGTTATAACGATTACCCGTTCTGAGTGTGAAAACGCCGCCTTGATGGCGGCGTTTGTTTATCCATTATCGACGACGGTTTCGCTTTTGCGCAGTACCGGACATTGCGTGAGCCCGATAATTCCGCTGCTTGAGTGAACATATTGTGCTGTGCTGACGCCCCGGGCCGTCAGATATTTACACTGTAATCCCAGACCTGCGGCATTTTCATGGCTGCCAATCAGCACGCCATATCCACTTAGCAAAATACCAACCCAGACCAGTGCCACGACAATAATTGCCCGAATAAGAGTGCGCATTTTCATTCCTTGCGTTTGGATACTGTTTTCAGGCTACCGTTTTGGCGGTATACCGCACACCCGAGCATTCCTAAAAACTCCGATTAGAGATACAGTTAGTCGCGGTTTAAGGAACTAATGCTAACCTGGTAACATAGAGTGGAGTATCGGAGAGTGGAGTGAAAAAGTTTAGATGGCTAATACTGATCGCCGTACTGGTGGTCTGCCTGTTGCTCTGGACTCAAATGCTAAATGTGATGTGCGACCAGGATGTTCAGTTTTTCAGCGGCATTTGCGTCATCAATAAATATATCCCCTGGTAGGGGCTTTTTTGTCGTTAATGATGTCCTTCCGTCTTGCCAGTGGTAAAATGTACCTCTTTGGTTGAGGTGGTAAAATGAACGAATTAATGAATTCAGGCGCGCTTAATATCGCGTCTTTTGTCGTTTCGGTGGTGGTGTTGCTGGTCGGGCTGGTGCTGTGGTTCTTTATCAATCGTGCAAGCTCGCGGACGAATGAGCAAATCGAATTGCTCGAAGCAGTGTTAGATCAGCAAAAGCGTCAGACCGCACTGTTGCGTCGTTTGTGCGAATCGAACGAACCGGAAAAAGAAGTCGCTGCTCCGGCACCGGTTGTTGAGGAAGAAGGCAAAGACGACGAATTTATTCGTCTGGTTGCCGAGCGTTAATTTCGTAGGGTGAGGGGCTGTATGGCGCGTAAAAATCTCTGGTTTAATGCCGCACTTCCTCACCATCGTCCCGACGGATTTACTAATCTCACGCCAGGTGGTCATGCGCCTGGCGATGTAAAGCGTTGGCGGCAGGAGCGCAAAGCCGAAGGATTACCCCGTCCACCCGCAGAGGGCTATGCCAGTTTTACTGCCCAGTGGTGGCAGCATGCAGAAATTCAGGGCGACGATGACAGGGTCTGGTGGTTAGGCCACTCGTCAATTCTGTTGCGCCTGATGGGACAGTATATTTTGACCGATCCGGTTTTCTCAGATCGGGCATCGCCACTACGTTTTGCCGGACCGCAGCGACGAACACCGCCTGCACTGACCATTTCCGAACTCCCTTCGCTCGACACTATCGTTATCTCGCACAATCACTATGATCACCTTGATGTCAGAACGATGCGCGCGCTTATCCAACGTTTTCCACACGTGACGGTTTTTGTCCCCCTCGGGCTGGGAAACTGGTGCCGTCGTTTGGGGGCGAGCAATGTGACGGAACTGGACTGGTGGCAAAGCGTGGTATTCCAGGGGCTTGTGTATACGGCTGTGCCAGCTCAGCACTGGAGCATGCGCACCCCCTGGGATCGCAATAACGCCTTATGGTGCGGTTGGGTTGTGGAAAATAGTGCACATCGTTTCTGGTTTCCGGGAGACACGGGTTACTGCGAGGCGTTATTGACTATTCCACAACGGTTAGGGCCGCTCAGCCTGGCAGCGCTCCCTATTGGTGCATACGCTCCTCGTTGGTTCATGGCCTACAACCATATGGATCCGCAACAGGCGGTAACGTTATGGCAGCAGTTGGGCAAACCGCTAACGTTTCCAATTCACTGGGGTGTTTTTGAACTGGCGGATGAATCACTGGATGAACCGCTGCGCGAGTTGCATAACGCATTAAGCGAAACGGCAGATGACATTACGAACTTCATGACGCTGAAAATTGGTCAGTCTTTTTCTTTGCAAAATACGGACGAGTAGCACTGGTACTAATTTATTATTTAGAAGAAGTTAAATATTTTTTATTTTTATCGAAACGTTTTTATTGCCTTTTAATGAGGCACTGTCATCAGACTTTCATTATTTTGGTGCAGACTCCTGCTTAATTGCACAACAAATATTCGATGGTAAACCAACACATTTGATTAGTTACAAGAGGGGCGCATTTCAGACCTTCCTGATTAGCGAAAATTGGCATAGGTATGCGTTAATGCTGTTACTGATATAAGGTATGCCGGAATATTTTTATCCCCCCACGTGGACGAATGGAACTCATTGAGCTATGGTAAAAAAGATGGGTTATCAAACGGAGCCAGAAGGCGGGCTGCCTGTCGTTACGAGGTTATCTTGTATGCATAAATGTGCATCGGTTGTATTGATAACCTTAGAATTTGTGCGACGGATCCAGGCCTTTTTAAAAATGGCTTGCCATAATTTACGTTGTGTGTGATAACACGTTTTGGGTCAAACGAGGTACAGTTCTGTTTATGTGTGGCATTTTCAGTAAAGAAGTCCTGAGTAAACACGTTGTCGTTGAATACCGCTTCTCTGCCGAACCTTATATTAGTGCCTCAAGCAGTAATGTCTCAGTTTTATCTCAGTTAATGCCTACGGGCGAAGTATATACATTAAGGAATATTGCAAATGGCAAAGATTAAAGGTCAAGTTAAGTGGTTCAACGAGTCCAAAGGTTTTGGTTTCATTACTCCTGCTGATGGCAGCAAAGATGTGTTCGTACACTTCTCTGCAATCCAGGGTAACGGCTTCAAAACTCTGGCCGAAGGCCAGAACGTTGAGTTTGAAATTCAGGACGGCCAGAAAGGCCCGGCAGCTGTTAACGTAACTGCTATCTAATTTCAAAACCACTGGTACTTGAGACGCCACTGGCGTATCAATGTCAGCGAAAAGCCTCGCCACCGTGCGGGGCTTTTTAATTTCTGGCTTCGCATTCCCCGATGCGCCGAATGGCGGTAAACTTGCGTCCTTTAAAGAGTCCCGGAGTTGCCATGCCCTTCAGTTGCCCACTTTGTCACGCCCCCTTGACGCGTTCCGAACATAGCTTTTCCTGTCCACAACGTCATCAGTTCGACATCGCGAAAGAAGGGTACGTCAACTTACTGCCCGTGCAGCATAAACGTTCGCGGGATCCGGGTGACAGTGCGGAAATGATGCAGGCGCGCCGTGCGTTTCTTGATGCCGGACACTACCAGCCGCTGCGCGATGCGATCGCTTTACAGCTACAGACGCGCCTTCCTGCGCAGGCAGAGGCGATATTGGATATTGGCTGTGGGGAAGGGTACTACACTCAGTCCTTTGCTGAGGTCGCGCAGCGTAAAGAGGCCCGGACGTTTGGCCTCGATGTTTCAAAAGCCGCCATTCGGGCAGCCGCGAAACGTTACCCTGAGGTGATGTTTTGCGTTGCCTCCAGCCATCGCCTGCCTTTCCAGAATGACAGCATTGACGCTGTCGTACGCATTTACGCACCCTGCAAAGCAGAAGAACTGGTACGTGTGGTAAAACCGGGGGGATGGGTCATTACCGCAGCGCCTGGGCCACGCCACTTGATGGAGCTGAAAGGGTTAATTTACCGCGAAGTGCAGTTACATGCGCCTGATAATGGCGAGATAGAAGGGTTTCGCGTCGTAGAGCAGCAATCACTGAGCTATCAGATGGAATTAACCGGTGCCGAGGCCGTCGCGTTACTGCAAATGACGCCCTTTGCGTGGCGGGCAAAACCGGATGTCCGGGAGACACTGGCAGCGAAAGCGCGCTTTAACTGTCAGACCGATTTTACCCTGCATTGTCTGCAGCGCGTTGATTAAGGCGCGAAGTGTGACCAGAGGATCTCAATACCGATCCCGATAAGAACGATACCGCCAAGAATTTCTGCCCGCTTGCCCAGCAGCGGGCCAATAAACCGACCAATCATCATGCCGAGTGTGGACATCACCAGTGTGGCGCAACCAATCGCCAGCGCGGTCGTCAGAATATTCACCTGCAAGAATGCCAGACCCACCCCTACTGCCATCGCATCAAGACTGGTCGCAATCGCGGTAGTGACCAGCAACCAGAAACCGTGGCGATGCGGCGCTTCCCCTGTGTCATCCGTCTCTGCGCGAAAACCTTCCAGCACCATTCTGCCGCCAAGGAACATCAGTAAGATGAAGGCAATCCAGTGATTCCACTCCAGCACAAACTGGCTGGCAAGCATCCCCAGACCCCAGCCAATAAGCGGCGTCAGCGTTTCAATAACGCCAAAAATCAGGCCAGTGCGGAGGGCTTCGGAGAATTTGGGTTTATGCAGGGTCGCCCCTTTACCGATTGATGCAGCGAAGGCATCCATCGACATGCCAAAGGCGAGAAGAATTGTGGCGGATAAATTCATGCGAGCGTCCTGACCGGGAGTTCCATATAACACACCACTGCCCCCAGTAAACAGCAGTTGATGTGTCAATGGTCTCGCCTGACTGGATAAATCTCAGTCCGTACGTGCCACGTTTTGCAACGAGTATGTTGACACGTACATTTCCAGCAAATGGAAATCGGCTACTCCCCAACGACGGGCGCAACATTAACATATTTTGAGAATATAAAACAACAACAGAGAATTATTAATCCATTTACCAATTGATAACGATTAACATTTAGATTTATAGGTGAATATAACGTTAAAAAGATTAAGCACTTTCCCGTGGGAAATATAGCAAAGGCTATAAGTGTGCTTATTTAATATACATTGTGGATGTAGGTGATTACATTTAACTTATTGAATTTTAATCATTAAGTTATATATCCTTTCCAGGTCATCAATATTTTTTACCCGAATAAGCAAGCGCCTTTGTTCTAATTGCATCACCAGCACGCCATCCTCAGATAAGTTCATCTCCTTAATTCGGTTATATTCTATCCATACGCTGGAAAAGAAAAACCCCCGCGATTTGAAGATGATCTTCGGTGTACGAATCCAAAAAAGATAAATGGCTAATAATGCCAGCGCGGATAATAACCATGTGGTTAATGGCGTACCGTTATTTGTGACATTGTTGTAAATAAGGATAACCAACAGGCCAACAAAAATAGCCGCATCAACACGGCTGCGACGCAGCAAGGGGAGGGCAAGCAGGGTATCGCCGTGACGGCGGGGCAGGATAAGTTCATCGTAAATGGCAAATGCCAGCAGGGCGGCGATAAACAACATCAGTATGCTGTCCGTGAGCGTCATGGTTCCTCCTGATAATAAAAAACCGGGGCAAAGCCCCGGTTATAACACAACGGATTACAGACCTAACAGGCCAACCGCATACCCAACGATCCCGATGACGAAGAAGCCAACGATGATCCACAGCGGGTTCACTTTCTTACGTAACAGCCACATACAGGCGAAAGTCAGCAGTAGCGGAACCAGACCTGGCATCAACTGATCGAGGATGGTTTGCACTGTCGTGACGTTTTGTTTACCTGTCTGGTCGGTAATACGCGAGACCACCAGCGGAATGTTAACGTGTGTCCACTTATTAACCAGCGCCCCCATAACAAAGAGGCCGAGAATGGATGCCCCTTCTGTCAGTTTCTGCAGGAAGCCGCCGCCCATATCCTGAACGATATCAATACCCTTACGATAACCATAGGCTACACCGTAATAGCGGGTTGCCAGGCGCACCAGGTTAAACAGGAAGAAGAACAACAGTGGCCCAAGCAGGCTGCCGCTCATGGCAATACCCGCCCCAAGCGCTGCGAATACCGGACGTACGGTACCCCAGAAAATGGGGTCACCCACGCCCGCCAGCGGCCCCATCAGACCCACTTTGATACCGTTGATGGCACCATCGTCAATCTCAGCCCCGTTCGCACGCTGTTCTTCCATCGCCAGCGTTACACCCAGTACCGGCGCTGCAACATAAGGATGGGTGTTAAAGAATTCCAGGTGACGCTTGATAGCTTGTTTACGCGCGTCGTTGTTCTCCGGATACAGGCGTCTGATAGCCGGTACCATCGAGAAGCAGAAACCCAGCGCCTGCATACGTTCGAAGTTCCATGAACCCTGAAACAGGTTAGAACGGATGAACACGCCACGAATATCACCCGGAGTGAGTTTTTTCTCGGTGGTAGTTTTTGTCATATCAACCATTTCGCTCACCTGTTAGTCCAGTTCGTTATCGAGATCGTTGTTACCAGCAGCCTGCGCTGGGGCACCCGCAACGCGGTTATATTTCGGGCTGAGCTGGATGTAGAGAATCGCCATTACGGCACCAATGACACCCAGTGCAACCAGGTTGAAGTTGGTGAATGCTGCGGTGACGAAGCCGAGGTAGAAGAACGGCATCAGGTAGCCTGCGCGCATCATGTTAATGACCATCGCATAACCAACGACCACGATCATACCGCCCGCGATGTTCAGACCACCGGTGACCACTTCTGGAATGGCGTTCAGCATGCTCTGGACTTCACTGGTACCGACTGAGATCGCAACGATAACCGCCGGAATGGCGATACGCATCGCCTGCAGGAACAGGGATGAAACGTGGATCCAGGAGAGTGCTGTAAGGTTGCCGTTTTCGGCCGCCTTATCCGCCGCGTGCTGGAAAGCAACGGTGATGGTACGTACGATAATGGTCAGAACCTGGCCTGCTGCGGCCAGAGGAATGGCCAGAGCGATACCTGCACCGATACTCTGATGACCGGCAATAACCAGAACGGTCGAAATGATGGAGGCCAGCGCGGCATCTGGCGCAACGGCAGCACCGATGTTCATCCAGCCGAGGGCGATCATTTCCAGCGTACCCCCGATGATGATACCGGTTTTCATATCACCCAGTACGGCACCAATCAACGTACAGGCCACCAGAGGACGGTGGAACTGAAATTCATCAAGTACGGATTCCATACCCGCAATACATGCGACGACGAACACCAGCACAATCTGAAGAGTGGTAATCTCCATTGTACTTCTCCTATGCTAAACAAACGTAAGTGTGAAACTGAGTCAACCAACCCGGCGCGGTTACTTCGCGACCTTATTGATCAAATCCATCATTTTCAGTTTCGGGTCGTTAGAAACTTTGCGAACTTCCAGCTCGATATTGCGTTCGTTGAGCTTTTTGAAGGCCGCAATGTCTTTTTCATCCACCGAAACCGCGTTGTTCACCTGAGTTTTCCCCTGCCGATAGGCCATACCGCCGATATTGACGGTGGTGATTTTCACACCCTCTTCAACAATGCGCAGTACGTCAGTTGGGTTGGTAAACAACAGCATCACCCGCTCACCCGCGTATTTCGGGTTGTTGTAAACACGGATCATCTTGGCAACGTCCACCACGTGCGCCGTCACCCCGGGAGGCGCAACCTGTGTGAGCAGCGTCTTACGTACGTTATCGGCTGCAACTTCATCACTGACGACGATAATGCGCGTCACGTTTGTTTCTTTGGTCCAGCGTGTTGCGACCTGACCATGGATCAAGCGGTCATCAATACGGGCAAGACCAATGACCATATAGTCATTCGGTCCCATCGGTTTTACTGGAGCCGTAGGTTTAGGGGGCGCAACGGGCGTCGGTTTTTCCACAGGTTTGGCTTTCAGCGCTTTCACGCCTTCGCGTCCTGTTTCCACCGCGACCGCCACCAGTTCATCAAAGGTTGGGTTGTCGTCTCGCGCCATCAGTGTTTCCACGAGCATAGGAATATTGACGCCAGCCACCACTTCATAATGCTCTTTATCGACGACAATGCGGCTGGCAGCATTGAACGGGCTACCACCCCATGTATCAACGAGAAATAGCACGCCCTGATGTGTATCGAGCTTTTCCAACTGCGCGTTGTATTTCTCAATTAACGTCTCGGCGTTTTCACCGGGAACGAAATCGATCCAACCGACGTTCTCTTGCTCGCCCAATAGCATTTCGGCGGTTTTGAGTAACTGTTCCGCAGCCCAACCATGTGTGCCTATCACAATAGCAATGGTCACTTGCTACCTCCTTCGTTTTTGTCGTTAACACATCATTAACTGATGCGTTCTGAATCTCTCTGACAGCCCGAATCGATTCAGACAGGGCTTAGAAAGAAAAAACTAAGACTTCCGGGAATTATTTTAGATAGTGAAAAAATAATTTATGTGATGAACATCCGTAATTTAGCTTTAGCGTACGGGAAATTTCGGAGCGAAAAATATCTCTCAAAATGCAAATTCAGGTAAATCTTTGCAAAACCCAAAGTCTCTCTGATATGTTTAACATCCGTTTACATTATCAGGAGTACAGGGCATCAGCCCGCCGTATGGACCGTCACCGACGCCAGTTCCCCCTTTGGCCTGTTTGCGCCAGCCATTCTTTAACCTTGAACCCCCTTGTTGTCATCATGCCTGCGCACCCCTACGCGCGGACTCATCATGCCTTTCGCAGGAGCTTGCCATGGAATTCTTAATGGACCCCTCAATATGGGCGGGGTTGTTGACACTTGTTGTTCTGGAAATTGTTCTTGGTATTGATAACCTGGTATTTATCGCCATCCTCGCCGATAAATTGCCGCCAAAGCAGCGAGATAAAGCGCGCCTGATTGGCCTCTCTCTGGCGCTGGTGATGCGTTTAGGCCTGTTGTCTCTGATCTCCTGGATGGTCACGCTGACAAAACCGCTCTTCTCCGTCATGGATTTCACCTTCTCTGGCCGTGATTTGATCATGCTCCTCGGGGGGATATTCCTGCTCTTTAAAGCGACGACCGAGCTACATGAAAGGCTGGAGAATCGTCAGCACGACGAAGGACAGGGTAAAGGATATGCCAGTTTCTGGGTGGTGGTGGTACAGATTGTTATTCTTGATGCTGTCTTCTCGCTTGATGCGGTGATCACAGCGGTCGGCATGGTGAACCATCTGCCGGTCATGATGGCAGCCGTGGTCATTGCCATGGCTGTGATGCTGCTGGCATCCAAACCGTTGACCCGCTTCGTCAACCAGCATCCCACGGTGGTGGTGCTCTGTCTGAGCTTCCTGCTGATGATTGGTCTGAGCCTGGTCGCGGAAGGTTTTGGTTTCCATATTCCGAAAGGCTACCTGTACGCGGCGATTGGTTTTTCAATCATTATCGAGCTGTTCAACCAGATTGCCCGTCGCAACTTTCTTCGTCATCAGTCAACGCTGCCGCTGCGTGCGCGTACCGCCGATGCGATTTTGCGGCTGATGGGCGGCAAACGTCAGGCCAGTCAGACGCAGGATACAGACAGTCAGTCGCCGGTATCGGTGCCGGAAGGCGCGTTTGCCGAAGAAGAACGTTACATGATCAATGGCGTATTAACGCTGGCTTCCCGCTCGTTGCGTAGCATCATGACGCCGCGCGGTGAAATCAGTTGGGTCGACGCTAACCTGAGTGTGGAAGAGATCCGCCAGCAGCTTCTTTCCTCACCGCACAGCCTGTTCCCGGTCTGTCGTGGGGAACTGGATGAGGTGCTGGGTATTGTTCGCGCGAAAGAGATGCTGGTGGCGCTGGAAGAGGGGACGGACGTTGCAGCAATGGCGTCGGCCTCGCCGGCGATCGTCGTGCCGGAAACGCTGGACCCGATAAAACTGCTGGCCGTATTGCGCCGTGCCCGTGGCAGCTTCGTCATCGTCACCAATGAATTTGGCGTGGTACAGGGGCTGGTAACACCGCTGGATGTGCTGGAGGCGATTGCCGGTGAGTTCCCCGATGCTGACGAAACGCCGGAAATCGTCGCTGACGGCGATGGCTGGCTGGTTAAAGGCGCCACCGATTTGCATGCTCTGCAACATACTCTGGGACTGGACACTTTGGTCAACGAAAACGAGGATATCGCCACCGTTGCGGGCCTGGTGATCGCCATTAATGGTCAGATCCCCCGTCCGGGCGACAAGCTGGAGCTTGCGCCGCTGCATATCAGCGTTATCGAAGCCAATGACTATCGCGTCGACCTGGTACGTGTTGTTAAAGAGCGACCGCTTCACGACGAAGAAGAGTAATTTCCCTATGGCATAAGCGGCATCATTAGCCCTTTACGCCGTGCTGGCGGGGAAGTCCACCCTGCCAGCCAACGCGGAAACTCTTTAATTGGCATAGGCTTCGCGTACAGAAATCCTTGCAATATATGCACCCCCCGTTGCCGCAGATGCTGCGCCTGACGGGGGTTTTCTACCCCTTCCGCCACCAGTTCAATATTCAGACGTTGCCCCAGGGCGATAATCATATCTGTCACCGTCGAGTTCACCGCATCCGTACCGATAGCCATGGTGAAGGACTTATCAATTTTTAAGACATCCGGGCGCAGTCTCTCCAGCCAGGACAGTGAACTGTTGCCCGTACCGAAATCGTCAATAGCGATTTTAGCTCCCCTGCGATGAAGCTCGCGCACCATACGGTAATCCACGTCATGCAGCGCATCGCGCTCGGTAAGCTCTATGGTTAATTGTTGCACCGGGTTCGCGTGATACCAGAGGCGATTGAGATCCTGGAGCAACATGCCATGGCGCAAGTGGCTAGGCGCGACATTGATACCAATCTGAAACGTACTATCCGCCGGAAAAAGCCCAAGCTGGCGCTGGGTTTCCGCCATCACATAGCGTGTCAGTGGGGCGATTAAATTGTGCTGTTCGGCGATGGGAATAAAAACATCGGGAGGGATCCAGCCCTGACGAGGGTTGTTCCAGCGCAGCAATATTTCGACGCCAATACAGGTGTTATTGTTCGCCTCCAGAAGCGGCTGGCAAAATAGCTCAAATTCCCGTGCGGCAAGGCCCAGATTGATCTCGCCGGAAAAGCTCATACGGCTGGCCGTGGCCAGCCAGGCAATATAACCAATCAGTAAACTCAGCAGCAGCCCCAGCGGTAATTGCGACGGCAAATGACGCCATGCCAGTGCGCCTGCTCCCGGCCCGGTCACGCTGACGATAAAGGGAAAATGTTCTGATTCCTGTTGATAACGCTCTTCATTATTCAGCTCCGGCAGACGATTACTGACGCCGCTACCATAGGTCAGATGACGGTCATTCATGCTCAGGCTGGCGGAGGTAATCAAGGGCTCATCAGGTTCCAGCATTAAATTGGTCAGCAAATCGATATTAACAACCTCGATAATGCCGCTCTGACCGTCGGTGGCGGCGGGATACCACATGATCATCACCGGGCTGTTTTTTAAAAGCGACTGATCGGTGGAAAGCATCATGACTGGTTTCGTCGACGGTAACGCGGGTTGCAGTTGCTTAATGGGCACATCCCGATAACCAAATATGCTCGAGCAGTACAGGATCCCGTCTTTTATAAGCCCGATGTCACGCACGGTCTGCAAACTGGCGGCCTGAGTGCGCAATTGCAGGTGGGCATTGGCGCAAGATGTCCCGACGAGGGGCAGAATCACGTCACGTTTGTGTTCAAGGGGTAAGAGTAATTTATCGAATGATTCAACAGCATGTGCGGTGAAAGCGACAATTTTCTGCTGATTAACATTGCGCTCCGAAATAAAGAGAATGGCGAGAGTGGAAACGAGCGTCACCATTGCCAGGGCTACGCAAATTGCTAAGCGCTTGCGCAGATAGCTTTTAATAATTCTCTGTGCTGTTTGCATGCCGTGACCGCCTTAAAAGCCACTGGCCTGGAATTTCCGCCAGAACAAAGAAAGTGTAGTTGGGAAAGCGGGAATGCGATGAGAAAAGGCACGGAATTTAGCCCTTCCGTCGTAGAAGGGCTGGAAAAGAGTATTAGTCGCACTGAACCTTAATGGCGAGGCCGCCGCGAGAGGTTTCACGATACTTAGCGTTCATATCTTTGCCGGTCTCGTACATGGTTTCGATAACCTTATCCAATGAGACTCGGGGGGCGCTGGTACGACGCATGGCCATACGGGAGGCATTAATGGCTTTGACGGAGGCGATAGCATTACGCTCAATGCAGGGCACCTGTACCTGACCGGCTACCGGATCGCAGGTGAGGCCAAGGTTATGCTCCATGCCGATTTCCGCCGCCACGCATACCTGTTCCGGGCTGGCACCCAGTAACTCCGCAAGGCCCGCCGCCGCCATTGAGCAGGCGACACCCACTTCACCCTGGCAACCCACTTCGGCACCGGAAATCGATGCGTTCATTTTGTACAGTGCGCCAATCGCGCCAGCGGCAAGGAAATAGCGGATATAAATGTCCGGGCTGACGGATTCGATAAAGTGGTCATAGTAAGCCAGCACTGCCGGGACAATACCACAGGCACCGTTTGTCGGCGCTGTCACCACACGCCCACCGGCAGCGTTCTCTTCATTCACTGCCAGCGCGAACATATTGACCCAATCGATCACATTCATTGGATCACTGGATAATTTATCGCTGGCGACCAGCATACGGCGCAGCGCCGAGGCGCGACGCGGGACGCGCAGTGGGCCAGGCAGCACGCCTTCTGTATTCATCCCGCGATCGATACAGGCACGCATGGTCGCCCAGACATGACCAAAGTACGCTTCGATCTCCTGCCTGCTATGCAGCGCGAGTTCGTTTTGCATCACCATGCCAGAGAGTGACAGGCCGGTCTCTTTGCAATAATTCAGCATATCGCTGGCGGATTTGAACGGGTAGGGAACGGTCACTTCGTTGAGCACTTCTTTACCAAAATGCTCTTCATCGACAATAAAACCGCCACCGATGGAGTAATAGGTCTTGCTGTAGACTTCGCGCTCACCATTCCACGCGTGGATGCTCATGGCATTTTCGTGCAGCGGCAGGTTGTCGCTGTGAAAACGCATGCCGTTATCCTGCGGGAAATCGACTTCCCGGCGGCCCTGCGCCAGCAACAGGCGGCCCCGGTTTTCCACATCGCGAATAAACGCAGGGATGGAATCAATGTCTACCGTGGCCGGCTCATTGCCAGCCAGACCCATAATAATGGCGATATCGGTATGGTGGCCTTTACCTGTCAGCGACAGTGAGCCATAAACGTCCACCGCGACGCGGGTAACGCTTTCCAGTAATCCTTTTTCGACCAGGTCATCGACGAACTGTTTCCCGGCTTTCATCGGGCCAACAGTGTGGGAGGAAGAGGGACCAATACCCACCTTAAACATGTCGAATATACTAATCACATTAACACTCCTGACAGGGTTACCGGGGGTTCCAGTAACGATGTAATAACTGCGCATAGTGTAAGAGGGAAGCGTGCAGGCAGCTTAATTATTCACATGAATTAAACTAATGCCTGACCTCGATTTTACTAATAGCGCGCGGCCACATTCCGCTGTCTTAAAAATGCTTCGTGCTAAGTATAGTCAAGGGCGAAGCCCCACCTGCAGCGCCAGCTCACGAATTATGCCTGCGGTCATGCCCCAGACAAAATAATGCTGATACCAGGAGAGCCAAACCCGGTGCGCGTTGCCCTGACGGTGAATGTCCAGCGGGTGATAGCGCCCCAGGCGTAGCGCTTCGGCAAGCGGCATTTCAAACACCGAAGCCACCTCATCTTCGCTGGCATGGTAGTGCAGGTCAGGGGGAATGATCCCCACAACGGGCGTCACGCGAAACCCGGTGACGCTGTCAACCGGCGGTAGCACACCGATAACCTCGACGGAGTCGGGCGGGATGGCGACCTCTTCTTGCGCTTCGCGCAGTGCCGCGGCAATCAGCGAGGTATCGGTATCATCAACGGCCCCGCCGGGAAAGGCGACCTGCCCGGCGTGTTTTCGTAATCGCGGCGAGCGCTGTGTCAACAGTAACCCTGGCTGCTCGCGCCGCACTACCGGCACCAGCACTGCCGCCTGCCGCGCATTTGCGGCGGTGGGGTGTAGCTGGGGGCGTAAAAGCTGAAAACGCGAGAGAAAATCATCGAGGGTTAAGTTTGGCTGCGCCACGGTTTAGCTCTCCAGTTGCTGCAAGATACGGTTAACTTTATCAAATGTTTCCTGATATTCAGCCTCTTCGTTGCTGTCCGCCACGATGCCGCCCCCCGCTGAGCAGAAGATTTGCCCCGCCCACGCCGTCAGGGTACGAATGGTGATGCTGGTATCCATGGCGCCGCAAAAACTGATGTACCCAATGCTGCCGCACCAGGCATTACGCCGTTGCGGTTCCAGTTCATCGATAATCGCCATGGCGCGAATTTTGGGCGCACCGGTAATCGACCCACCCGGAAACGCGGCGCGTAGCACATCACTGGCATGCAATGTGGCAGGCAGCTTTGCTGTCACCGTACTGACCAGATGGTGAACCGCCGGAAAGGGCTCTACGGCAAACAGCGTCGGCACGCGCACGGAGCCGGGCACGGCCACCCGACCAATATCATTGCGCATCAGGTCGACAATCATCAGATTCTCGGCCCGGTCTTTCGTTGATGCGGCCAGTTTTTGCGCCTGTTGCGCATCGTCCCGGGCGTCAGGCAAGCGCGGGAGCGTGCCTTTAATGGGACGCGTCTCGATAACATCATCCTGAAGCTGAATAAACCGCTCCGGCGACAGGCTTAAAATCGCGCCTTCTTCCAGGCGTAAAAAAGCACTGAACGGAGCGCGATTCGAGCGGTTCAGGCGGCAAAAAGCCTGCCATTCATCACCGACATAATGCGCCTGAAAACGCTGTGCAAGATTAACCTGATAACAATCGCCGCTGTGCAGCCAGGCCTGTACCTGACGAAATTTCTCACCATATTCAGAGCGCGTCATGTTTGCCTGCCAGGGGGAGGTCAGGCTAAACGGGACGACGTACGGCGGCGTTTGGGCGTTAAGCCAGGCCAGACGTGTCTGCGGCTCCCGGTAGCTCAGCAGCGTGACGTGCTGTTTATGGTGATCCACCACCACGGCCCAGTCATAAATTCCTGTCGCCATATCCGGCAGCAAAATGTCTTTTTGCGCGAATGCGGGCAGTTTTTCAAAGCGACGCCCTAAATCGTAACCGAACAGTCCGAGCGCCCCGCCCTGAAACGGTAGAACGTCGTTAGCCTGTGGGCGGATCCCGGCCTTGTCGATGGCCTGCTTCACCAAACTAAACGGATCCTCTGTGGACTCGCGCGCGCCATCCGCATCGGCGATGGTAGTCTGTTCACCCCGGGTGACAAGTGTTGAGAGAGGATCGGCGACCAGAATATCAAAACGGTTGCAGGCATGGTCCGCGTGACCAGAGTGCAGCATCATCGCCCACGGCAGATGATGTATCAGAGAAAAATAGTGCTCTGCGGCATCGGGATGCCACGGTAACGGTATAACAGCGGGGGAAAACGTCTTCATCAGTCCTGGCTCTTTACGCGATCGCTGGCGCATAGCCACGGCGCATGAAATAATTAGCGCGAATAATTTAGCAGGAGTTCACGATGTTTGCAGGTTTACCTTCCCTCAGCCACGAACAGCAGCAAAAAGCCGTCGAGCGTATTCAGGAATTAATGTCACAGGGCATGAGCAGCGGTCAGGCCATCTCGCAGGTGGCGGATGAATTACGCGCCACCCATAAGGGCGAACGTATTGTGGCGCGCTTTGAAGACGAAGATGAAGACGAGTAAACCCTGAGTGTGGAGGCGGTGAATGGAAAACGTGATGCCTGAGACAGTACCGGATGCGATCCTTGCGTTTATCACCGAGGCCGTTATCCCCGGCGATCTCACGCTTCCTTTTCACTACCCACAGCCAGAGCAATGGCACGCGTGGCATTGCGGTTTTCGCTGGCACGGCGTCACCGGGGAAAGCCTGGTGGCTGACACCGCCGGGATGTGGCAACCCGGCTGGTATTTGATAGCCCTTAATGGCCTGGACGATCCGTTCTTTATCGATTTGAACGAAGCGGCAGACGGCTACCCGGTCTATTATGCCGCACACGGCGCGGGTCGCTGGCAGGCAGAACGCATCGCACCCGGTTTGCACGCCTTCCAGTCCCTTTTACGTCAACTATGCCATGCCGATGAGGCGGCCACGCTGGCGTTACTTGACGCGCATACCGAACCGGACAGTCCATTCTGGCTTGAGGTTCGGGAAGCGCGCCAGGCAGGCGATGGCGACGACGATAACGTCCCTGACGTAGATCCGCAGGACTGGCAGGCGGGGCGTCTGCTCATTACCGATATTGGCCCGCAGAAAATCAAAGTGGTTCAGGTCCTCAGAAAAGCGCTGAATTTACCGCTGGCTGACGCGCTGAGTTTTGTCGCCAGCCCGCCGATTTGTGTGGGGGAGGATTTTCGCCTGCGCTTGCGCCCACTGGAGCGCGAGTTACAGGCCACTGGCGCTCGCGTTACCTTTGTGCCTGCGGGCCCGGTGCTGGAAACTCTGCGGTTAAATATGGCGCTTGGCATCGACGCGCTGATTGCCTGCGTGAAGGCCGGGCAGGGTAAATCGCTCTACTATGATGTGTATTCAACACACGACGGGGCTTTTCAGGCGGGCGATGCGCTTTATGTGGTTGCCAGCGATGACGCCGAAGCCGCGGCAGCAACGGGGCGATACCACCACTTTGCCTGTATGGGCGAACATTTTCAGTCCGTTGTGGAACTGGCGATCCAGCAAAAGCCTGACGCCTGCGACAGTGAAATTATCCGCGCACTTAACCATTACCTTGAGTACGACGACTTTTTGGATATGGAATAAATTCCGGCGCGGGATGCGCGCCGGATTGTGTCCTGTCAGACGGCGGCAACAATTTTAATTTCGACTTTGTACTTCGGGTTCATCAACCCGGCCTGAACGGTGCAGCGTACAGGCGCATGACCGGCGACAACCCACGCGTCCCAGGCTTTGTTCATCGCCGCGAAATCACTTTTATCCACCAGAAAGATTGTCGCATCCAGAATACGCGTCTTATCGCTACCCTGTCTGGCCAGCACGGCGTCAATCTGCGCCAGGGTGTTGGCGGTTTGTTCAAAGGCGTCGGCATCAAGATTTTCCGGCACACCCGTGTAGTAGAGCGTCTGGTTATGGATAACTGCGTCTGACCAGCGGGCGTCGGCATCAATGCGGGTAATGGTCATATTTTATTCCTCATGGTTTTCCTTATGATTGCGGGCAAGACTGCCACAGACTGGCGCAAAACCCAATGCCCTGACATAATCGCTGGCGATTTATCCAGTGTGGGGGCAGTGTGACGGACGATTTTGCAACAGACGGTCAGTTGGCCAAAGCGATACCGGGTTTTAAACCCCGTGAACCACAACGTCAGATGGCCCATGCCGTCAGTGACGCAATTGCCCGCACACAGCCGCTGGTGGTAGAGGCGGGCACCGGGACCGGGAAAACCTATGCCTATCTGGCTCCGGCGTTGCGCGCCGGCAAAAAAGTGATCATCTCAACGGGATCCAAAGCCCTACAGGATCAGCTTTACAGCCGTGATTTACCCACGGTGGCAAACGCGCTCAAATTCACCGGCCATACCGCGTTGCTTAAAGGACGTTCAAACTACCTCTGCATTGAGCGACTGGAACAGCAGGCGCTGGCGGGGGGCGATCTGCCGGTGCAAACCCTCAGTGACGTCATTTTATTACGCTCCTGGTCAAATCAGACCAAAGATGGCGACATCAGCACCTGTGTCAGCGTGGCGGAAGATTCTGCCGTCTGGCCGCTGGTGACCAGCACCAATGACAACTGTCTGGGCAGCGACTGTCCGATGTACAAAGACTGCTTCGTGGTAAAAGCGCGCAAAAAAGCGATGGATGCCGATGTGGTGGTGGTCAACCATCACCTGTTCCTGGCAGACATGGTGGTGAAAGAGAGCGGTTTTGGCGAGCTTATCCCGCAAGCCGAAGTGATGATCTTCGATGAAGCGCATCAGCTTCCGGATATCGCCAGCCAGTATTTTGGCCAGTCTATCTCCAGCCGCCAGTTACTGGATTTAGCCAAAGATTTCACCATTGCCTACCGCACCGAGTTACGTGATACCCAGCAGTTGCAAAAATGCGCCGACAGGCTGGCGCAGAGCGCACAGGATTTCCGCCTGCAATTGGGTGAACCGGGGTATCGCGGCAACCTGCGAGAACTGCTGGCCGATGCCCATATCCAGCGGGCGTTGCTGCTACTCGATGACGCGCTGGAACTTTGTTATGACGTGGCAAAACTGTCGCTTGGACGTTCGGCCCTCCTCGACGCGGCGTTTGAGCGCGCAACGTTGTACCGCGCACGGCTCAAACGGCTAAAAGAGATCAATCAGCCCGGTTTTAGTTACTGGTATGAGTGCACCTCGCGCCATTTTACCCTGGCGCTGACGCCGCTTACCGTGGCGGACAAATTCAAAGAGGTGATGGCGCAGAAAAGCGGTAGCTGGATTTTTACCTCGGCAACGCTCTCGGTGAACGATGATCTGCACCACTTTACTGCGCGGCTCGGCATCGAAGAAGCGCAAACGCTGCTGTTGCCAAGCCCGTTCGATTACGCCCGCCAGACACTGCTTTGTGTGCCACGAAACCTGCCGCAGGCTAATCAACCAGGAGCGGCCCGCCAACTGGCGGAAATGCTCAAACCGATCATTGAAGCGAACAATGGTCGCTGCTTTATGCTCTGTACTTCTCACGCCATGATGCGTGATCTCGCTGAGCAGTTCCGCGCCACCATGACGTTGCCCGTTTTGCTGCAGGGAGAGACCAGCAAAGGGCAGTTGTTGCAGCAATTCATCACCGCGGGAAATGCCTTGCTGGTGGCGACCAGCAGTTTCTGGGAAGGGGTGGATGTGCGTGGCGACACGCTGTCGCTGGTCATTATCGACAAACTGCCGTTTACCTCGCCGGACGATCCGCTGCTCAAAGCCCGGATGGAAGATTGCCGCCTGCGCGGTGGCGATCCATTTGATGAAGTCCAGCTTCCGGATGCGGTGATTACCCTCAAACAGGGGGTGGGGCGCCTGATTCGTGACGTTGATGACCGGGGCGTGCTGGTCATTTGCGATAACCGTCTGGTGATGCGCCCTTACGGCGCGGTGTTCCTCGCAAGCCTGCCGCCCGCACCGCGTACGCGGGATATTCGCCGCGCGGTTGCCTTTCTTGCGGCCTCTGTGACGGAGTAATTTGGCGCAGACTGTGTTAATATGCGCGCCATTTTGTTTTACCGGGACTGCGATTACCCATGCGAATTCTGGCCATTGATACCGCCACAGAAGCCTGTTCCGTCGCGCTGAACAACGACGGAACCCTCTTTGCTCATTTCGAACTCTGCCCACGTGAACACACGCAACGTATTCTGCCGCTGGTGAAGGATGTTCTCACCGAGGGTGGCGTTGCGCTGTCTGAACTGGATGCGCTGGCCTTTGGCCGTGGTCCGGGGAGCTTTACCGGCGTGCGCATTGGTATTGGTATTGCACAAGGGCTGGCGCTGGGCGCGGAGTTGCCGATGATTGGCGTCTCTACGCTTGCGACGATGGCAGAAGGCGCCTGGCGTAAATCTGGGGCCACCCGTGTGCTGGCAGCCATTGATGCCCGTATGGGCGAAGTCTACTGGGCGGAATATCAGCGTGATGCCGACGGCGTCTGGCACGGCGAAGAGACCGAAGCGGTCCTCAAACCGGACGCGGTGACCGCGCGCCTCAGCGCGCTCTCCGGCGAGTGGGCAACCGTCGGCACCGGCTGGCAAGCGTGGCCGGATATGGCAAAAGATACCGGCCTGACGCTGACAGATGGCGGCGTATCGTTGCCGGAAGCACAAGATATGCTGCCTATCGCGCACCATCAGCTTTCGCTGGGGCATACCGTTGCCGTTGAGCATGCCGAGCCGGTTTATTTGCGTAACGAAGTGGCCTGGAAGAAACTTCCGGGCCGGGAATGAATCTCAGTAATTACAAGGCTGAGTGAAGGAGTCGCATCATGGCGAGTCAAAAAAGAGGTATGCGCTGGTTACTGGTGGGTGTGGTCGCCGCAGCGTTAAGTGGGTGTGTTTCTGTGCCTGACGCGATAAAAGGAACCAGTCCGACGCCGCAGGATGATCTGGTGCGCGTGATGAATGCGCCAAATCTCTATATTGGTCAGGAAGCCCGTTTCGGCGGCAAAGTGGTGAAAATCGAGAATCAGCAAGGGAAAACCCGCCTTGAGATAGCCACCGTGCCGTTAGATGACGGGGCGAGACCGATCCTGGGCGCAACCTCTGTCGGGCGTATTATGGCCGATGTGAACGGTTTCCTCGACCCGGTGGACTTCCAGAACCAACTGGTGACCGTCGTCGGGCCGATTACCGGCATCTATGACGGCCAGGTGGGCGGCGCTGCCTATAAATTCGCGGTGATCCGTGCTGATGGCTATAAACGCTGGCATATCACAAAGCAGGTCGTACTGCCGCCGCAACCGATGGATCCGTGGATGATGGGGCCACACCCGTGGCATCGCGGGTACGGCGGTTGGGGCTGGTATAATCCCGGTCCCGCCTATGAACAGAGTGTTGTAACAGAGTAACGCTCTGTTCTGCATGAAAAACGAAACAGCGGCTGGTCCGCTGTTTCTTTATTTGAAAACCATAACAAAAATAATTAGTGATGCGCTTCGCAACCTTCAATTCGAACAATTAATAAACTGGTACGCTGAGTTAATATAATGTTAACGACTTGTTTATTAACAGGGGTTGTGATGACGACAAATACACAGTTTAGAGGTGATGCATTGAAGAAGGTTTGGCTAAACCGTTATCCCGCCGATGTGCCTGCGGATATTAATCCCGATCGTTATCAATCCCTGGTTGAACTCTTTGAACACGCGACGGCGCGATACGCTGACCAACCTGCGTTCGTCAACATGGGGGAGGTGATGACCTTCCGCAAGCTGGAAGAGCGTAGCCGCGCTTTTGCCGCATACCTGCAACAGGGCTTGGGGTTGCAAAAGGGCGATCGTGTGGCGCTGATGATGCCGAATCTTCTGCAATATCCGGTGGCGCTGTTCGGTATTCTGCGCGCGGGCATGATAGTCGTGAACGTCAACCCGCTATATACACCGCGCGAACTGGAACATCAGCTTAACGACAGCGGCGCATCCGCCATTGTGATTGTCTCCAACTTCGCCCACACGCTGGAAAAAGTGGTCGACAAGACGCAGGTTCGCCATGTGATCCTGACCCGCATGGGGGATCAGCTCTCTCCGGCGAAGGGCACACTGGTTAACTTTGTCGTCAAATATGTGAAGCGCCTGGTGCCGAAATACCATCTTCCGGATGCTATCTCGTTTCGCCGTGCGCTGCAGGCGGGCTACCGTTTGCAGTATATCAAGCCGGAAGTCACGACCGACGATCTGGCGTTTCTGCAATATACCGGCGGGACGACCGGGGTAGCCAAAGGGGCGATGCTGACGCACCGCAATATGCTGGCCAACCTGGAACAGGTGAATGCAACCTACGGTCCGTTGCTGCATCGCGGTAAAGAGCTGGTGGTCACCGCGTTGCCGCTCTACCACATTTTCGCCCTGACCATGAACTGCCTGTTGTTTATCGAGCTGGGCGGACAGAACCTGCTCATTACCAACCCGCGCGATATTCCGGGGCTGGTGAAAGAGCTGGCGAAATACCCTTTCACCGCCATGACCGGGGTAAACACCCTGTTTAACGCATTGCTCAACAACGACGATTTCCACAAACTCGATTTTTCCTCGCTGCACCTCTCTGCGGGCGGCGGCATGCCCGTACAGCAGGCCGTTGCCGAGCGCTGGGTGAAACTTACCGGCGAATACCTGCTGGAAGGCTACGGTCTGACAGAATGCTCGCCGTTGGTGAGCGTCAACCCGCATGATATTGACTACCACAGTGGCAGTATCGGCTTGCCGGTCCCGTCGACAGAAGTGAAGCTGGTGGACGATGCCGGCAATGAAGTTCCACCGGGTGAACCGGGTGAATTGTGCGTGAAAGGCCCGCAGGTCATGCTGGGTTACTGGCAGCGCCCGGCGGCGACCGATGAAATCATCAAAGATGGCTGGTTGTACACCGGCGATATCGCGGTGATGGATGGCGAAGGCTTTATGCGTATTGTCGATCGCAAAAAAGACATGATCCTGGTCTCCGGCTTTAACGTCTATCCGAACGAAATTGAAGATGTCGTAATGCAGCATGAAGGCGTTAAGGAAGTGGCGGCCGTAGGCGTGCCTTCCGATGCCAGCGGCGAAGCGGTTAAAATTTTCGTGGTGAAAAAAGACGACTCGCTGACCGAAGAAGCGCTTATCGCGTTTTGTCGCCGTCAGTTAACGGGTTACAAAGTGCCGAAAAGGGTGGAGTTCCGCGCTGAGCTACCGAAATCCAACGTCGGTAAAATTTTACGACGAGAATTGCGTGACGAAGCGCGCGGCAAAGTAGACAATAAAGCCTGAGCTATGCGTTAGTCGCCAGAACGCCGGTTAATCCGGCGTTTTTTGTGGGCGCAAACTAAAGAGAAGACGATTTGAATTACCAGATGATCACGACGAACGAGGCGCTGGCAGCGCTGTGTGAAGCTGCGGCTGGCACCGATGCTATTGCGCTTGATACTGAATTTGTCCGCACCCGTACCTATTATCCCCAGCTTGGTTTAATCCAGCTTTATGACGGGGAGAATGTGGCGTTAATCGACCCGTTAACCATCACTGACTGGGCACCGTTCCGCGATCTGATTACCAATACTCAGGTAACAAAATTCCTCCACGCCGGTAGTGAAGACCTCGAAGTCTTCCTCAACGCTTTCGGCGCCATGCCGCAGCCGATGATCGATACTCAAATTCTCGCGGCCTTCTCCGGGCGTGCGCTCTCCTGGGGGTTTGCGGCAATGGTGGAGCAGTACACCGGCGTGGCGCTGGATAAAAGCGAGTCGCGCACTGACTGGCTGGCGCGTCCGTTAACGACACGTCAGTGCGATTATGCGGCGGCCGATGTCTGGTATCTGCTGCCTATCGCGCGAAAATTGCTGGCTGAAACCGAAGAAGCAGGGTGGCTCAATGCCGCACTGGACGAATGCCGCCTGATGATGCAACGTCGTGGCGAAATTCTGGCGCCGGAAGAGGCATGGCGTGACATCAGCAACGCCTGGCAGTTACGTACCCGCCAACTGGCATGCCTGCGTTTGCTGGCGGACTGGCGTCTGCGTAAAGCCCGCGAGCGTGACCTGGCGGTCAATTTCGTTGTTCGTGAAGAGAATCTGTGGGCCGTGGCGCGTTATATGCCGGGCAGCATGGGTGAGCTCGACAGCATTGGCCTTTCCGGTAGCGAAATCCGTTTTCACGGTAAAACGCTGCTGTCTCTGGTTGCACAGGCGCAGGCACTGCCGGAAGACGCGCTGCCGGAGCCGCTGTTGAACCTGGTGGATATGCCCGGCTATCGCAAAGCCTTTAAAGCTATCAAGGCACTGGTGCAGGACGTTAGCGAAAGCAAAGGACTGAGCGCAGAATTAATTGCTTCTCGTCGGCAAATTAATCAATTACTTAACTGGCACTGGCAATTAAAACCGCAGACAAATTTACCGGAATTAATCAGTGGCTGGCGTGCGGAATTGATGGCTGAGCGGCTCAACGCATTATTAACGGAATATCCGCGTTAATCCCTGTATATAAAGACAGGGGTTAAGCGTTAATAAAAGAAAAAAGGCAGAGGGTTTCTGCCTTTTTTATTACTCCTGGCGCAGCGATCAACTGCCGGATTATTTCGTCTCTTCTGGTTCTGGCAAGGTAACGTTGAGTTCCAGAATGGAAATATCGTCACCACGTTGTTCCAGTTGGACTGAAACCATTTCCGGATCGATTTGAACATATTTACAAATCACCTCCAGAATATCCCGCTTTAGCTGCGGTAAATAATGTGGTTCAGCGTCACTGCGACGGCGTTCCGCAACAATAATTTGCAGACGCTCTTTGGCGATGCTGGCGGTGTTCTTTTTTCTGGAGAGAAAAAAGTCGAGTAATGCCATAACTTATCCTCCGAACAGGCGTTTGAGGAAACCTTTCTTCTCTTCATCAATGAAGCGGAAAGGACGATCTTCTCCCAGTAGACGTTCAACGGTATCTGCGTACGCTTTGCCTGCATCGGCAGTGGTATCCAGAATAACCGGTTCCCCCTGGTTGGATGCGCGAAGGACTGACTGATCTTCGGGGATCACGCCAACCAGCTTAATGCGCAGGATCTCCAGCACGTCTTCCATGCTGAGCATATCACCTTTATTAACGCGCCCCGGGTTGTAGCGGGTCAACAACAGGTGTTCTTTAATCGGTTCCTGGCCATTTTCGGCACGGCGTGATTTGGACGCCAGGATGCCGAGGATACGGTCAGAGTCACGGACGGAAGAGACTTCCGGGTTGGTGGTGATGATCGCTTCATCCGCGAAATAGAGGGCCATCAGCGCGCCGGTTTCAATCCCCGCCGGTGAGTCGCAAATAACAAAGTCGAACTCCATTTTCTGCAGCTCATCAAGCACCTTCTCTACGCCTTCACGCGTTAACGCGTCTTTGTCGCGCGTCTGCGAAGCCGGGAGAATATAAAGATTTTCCGTACGTTTATCTTTAATCAGCGCCTGATTCAGCGTCGCATCGCCCTGAATGACGTTCACGAAGTCGTACACGACGCGACGTTCACAGCCCATGATGAGGTCGAGGTTACGCAGGCCGATATCAAAATCAATAACGACGGTTTTCTTTCCCTTCTGGGCCAAACCGGTTGCGATGGCCGCGCTGGAGGTGGTCTTACCCACGCCCCCTTTACCCGAAGTAACAACAATAATGCGTGCCATAGGAGTTCCTTGTTAAAAGGGCTTAATCTAACGGTTGAATAGTCAAAGCGTTATTCGCTAAACGTAAGCGCGCCGCTTTGCCATAAAAATCGGCCGGGATTCGATCGCTCAGCCAGTATTCCCCTGCGATGGATACCAGCTCCGCCGTGAGGTGAGTACAAAATATTTGCGCATCCTTGTCGCCGCTTGCGCCAGCCAGCGCGCGGCCACGCATCATGCCGTAAACATGGATATTGCCGTCGGCAATCAACTCTGCGCCTGCGCTGACGTGACTGGTGACAATCAGATCACAGTTTGGCGCATAAACACGCTGCCCGGAACGAACAGGAAGATCAATCAAGCGTGTTTTTGTGACCGGAGTAACAATGGGGGCCTCGGGGACAGGAACAGCAACCTGACGTTGCGGCTTTTCTTTGCCTTCGGTCAGAAGCGGCAACCCGGCACGTTCAATGTCGGCTTTCAGTTCGCTGTCTTTACAGCCGCTGATACCGACAACCCGTAACCCCGTCGCCAGAATAGTCTGTTGAATCGGCGACCAGTTGACCGGGCCCTCAAGGTCAGAAACATTAATAACAACAGGAGCATGTTTTAAAAAAGCGGGAGCCTGAGCGATTTTGTCTTCTAACGCCTGGCGAATAACCTCGGGTTTTGCATCATGCAAGTGAACCACAGATAAGGTAAAACTACTGCCTTTTAGCTCGATGGGCGTGTTTGACATCCTGACCTTACTCATTTTGCTATTATCACTCATGAGTGAGCGATATTCCGAAGACTATCAAGCATGTTATAGTCACTATTATATTCAGGCAAGTAACCACCCCTTAATTCAGAGCAAAAGTCTATTCCTGAAATAATTAACCTGCTTTTGCTTAAATAAAAATACACATCTAATCAGTAATTTGCAGCATTCTTTCTGTTCCTTAACGCTTCAATTTCATTTTCCTGTGCCAAAAACGTGACAGAACCAACGAATTTGTTTAAATGTTCGGCGCTGAGGTGGGCGTACTTTTTCACCATTTCCAGCGTTTCCCATCCACCCATTTCTTTTAACATCATCAACGGTGTTCCATTCTGAACATGCCAGCTTGCCCAGGTGTGTCGTAAATCGTGAAACCTGAAATCAGTCAGATTTGCCCGGGTAGTTGCCTGCTCAAAATCCTTCCTGTCGATGTCGCTGAGTTTTTCCCCGTTTACAGAGAAAACAAAATCGCACGTTTTTTCGCACTCACGTAAAATGCTGACTGCCTCATCGTTTAGCGGCAATGCGCGGGCGCGGCCTGATTTTGCATTTTCCGCTGTGACAACCGCATTCCTGTTTTCGATGTCCACGTTTTCCCATGTCAGTGAAAGAATCTCTCCTCGCCGCGCCCCGGTAAGCAAAGCGAAGGAGACGATTCGCCTCATGATATCTGTAGACAGCCCATCAATAAGCTCTCTCGCCTGCCACTTCCTGATCCAGCGCACACGCACCTTTGGCTCTCTCAGTGAGGGTACATACGGTCTGTGCTCTATCCATCCATGCTTAAACGCCAGAGACAAGGCCCGCACGATAAAAGCCCTGTACCTGTTCACCGTTCCGTTAGCCAGTGGCTTGCGCGATTTATGAAGCGAGTGAGTCGGCATCATCCTTGCTATCTCATCACCCTTAACAGAAGAAACCGAGCGACCTTTGAAAACAGAGAGCCAGTATTTTGCATACCCCTTTTTGGTTTCATAAAGCGCCTGGTCTTCTGCATCTTTCATCGCCAGGAGAATGATGTCCTCGAATGCGTGATCGGGCTTCTTCTCAAGCTTCGTGATATCCCACAACTCATGCTTTATCTTGTCATGGTATTGCTGCGCCTTTTTCTTGTCTTCGGTGCCAGCAGAGCGTCTAATTCGCGCTCCGTCTGGAGCCGAGATATCAACCCAGTAGTTTTTCCCTCTTTTGTAGATCGGCATTCTGTAAACTCCTTACCGACCACAGCCAGCCGGATGACATTGTTAGTTGCCTGAGAAAAATTTGCGACACTTTCTTCGTTAGCTCGCCATGCTCCGCCGACTTTAAACATGTTGTAGCGGGCAGGGTTCCGGTAAATCGTGGAAGGAGAAATCTGCAGCCGCGCTGCCAGCTCTGACACCTTCATTAATTTTTCCATGGATCCGCTCTTTTGGCCCCAGACGGGGCCGGTCAATTCAACGTAAGTGCTTGCCGCGCTTTTCTGCGTCAGCCTGGCAACTCGCACACATCCGGCAGCCTGGCATAGCCCGGCGCCGCGCCTCTTCTATTTCATCCCCGCATTCGTCACAGTGAGTCGCTGATACCGCGTTGCGGTCAATGCGGTGCGCCTGAATGGCAGCCTGTCGCTGGAGTTCTTCAAGCTCGCTGGCGGCGTCGATAGTGTCTGGTCTCATGCTGCATGCTCCTGCTTCTGTTGTGCTGCCTGGTTAATCCACAGGCATTCGGTACGGACTTTGGTGCCACGCCCAGCGCTGATACGCGACTCCTTTTCTGACTTAAACCAGCCGGTCAGCATGTCGTTATAAACTTCGTGGTCGTAACCACTGATCATCACCATGCCCTGCATCGTTCTGGCCACAGCAAGCAGTTGCTCATGACCATGAACTGTCATTTCGTGGTTGTAGTAGCGGTTGCCCTGGACGCGTGTTTCAGGAACATACGGCGGATCGATATAATGCAGGGTCGTTTCGGCGTCATGGGCGCGCATAACTTCCAGAGCGTCTTTGTTTTCAATAATTACGCCCTGCAGGCGCTGGCATATGACAGCAAGGTTTGAAGGGTAACGCTCCCACAGATGTGCAGCTGTAGCGTATTTACGCTTGCTGTCGCTGCGGAAACCCGATGTGCCGCCGATACCAGCCGCAGAACCGAAGCCCATGCATGCACGTACCACCATGCGTCGGGCGCGCTCTACCGGATCAGCAGTGGCTTCGCGAGCTTCGCAAAACTCATCACGGGAATAAGGCGTGAGAGAGCATGCGTCCTGTAGGCGCTGATTCATTTCCGGGTCACGCAGAACACGGAAGAGATTCACAACCTCACCATCAAGGTCGTTGTAAACTTCGGCATAGCTGCGTGGCTTTTGCAATAGCACCCCGGCAGCGCCGCCGAACGGCTCCACGTAGCAGACGTGCTCAGGCATCTGCTCAATAATCCAGGGTGCCAGGCGGAACTTGCCGCCGTGGTAACGGATTGCCGGGTGCTTGATTTTGTTTTCCGTGCTCACGATTCCACTCCATACCGACCATTAAGCCGGCCAGTTTTGACTACGAACTCCAGGAGGCTGACGCCCAGCGGCGCAATCTGCTGGTGGTGTTTTTTGATAATTGGTTTCACCGTTGCATCCCATTGAGGCTTTGGCTTTTTGCTCATCGCCTTTTTTATTTCCTCGGTGCAACGGCGACACTGTGCGCGTGTAGCGTTTTCCTTCTCTGCTGGTGTCATGCGACCTCCCGCTTAGCCAAAAGCTTCTCGCCGAACTCCATCAACTCATCGCGGTTCACTGTGGTAAAACGGCAGTGAGTGCGCGGCCATGGATGCCAGATGACCAGCATTGATCCTTTGTTGTTCCCGTCTTTTTTCTTGCCAGTTGAGGGCTGAACAAAAGAAAGCCGACCGCCAGTGATAAACCGCACTTCGCTGGCTGTTTCGATGGCCTGGGTGAACCAGCCGACGGAGGTGTCCGCCGGGAGCAACATCACACAGCCGATCCGGCTCCATTTCTTTTCACTGGCCGCCTTTTCAACGTATGGGCCTATGTCGCTGTACGGCGGGTTCAACCATACATAGCCCTCTGCGTACCCCATGGCCTGAGGCCACGAGGTAGTGAGGGTGTTCTCTTCTTCCGAAATAAACAGGCGGCACAGGCGATTTTCTTCGGTGGCTGCCGCGTCCATCTGGAAAATGAATTCCGCGTTCAGTGCCGCAAACAATGCTGGCGGTGTGCGCCAGCTATCGCGCTGCTCTGGTGGGGTGTTGCTGCCGTTGAAATCAGTCATTGGTACGCTCCGGGTCAAACTCAGGCCAGTTATTGCGACGGTAGTTTTCTGCCAGGCGGCGCTGCTGAATGTCGTCCAGTGATCGCCCAGTCATTTCGGCTACGCGGTCATTCGGCAGTAATTCGAGCAGCGCCAGTTCCTGCTGAGTCCATGGCTCATCAGAACGGAATGTCATCGTCGAATTCCGGTGTCTGGTTTTGCTGGCGCATAGCCTGTTGCAGGCGGGAATCAGGAACAGCGTTAGGGTCATTCTGAGGCGCGCCCCAGCCACCTGAATTTTGCGTATTAGGTGCACCCCAGCCTCCGCGAGACTGGTCATGTGGCTTGCGGTCATCCTTGTCTTTTACGGTGCGCTCCAGCGTGGCAATCGTTTCTGCTGGCGTTTTCTCGAAATACTCTTTGTAAGTCAGGCGCGAGCCAGGCTGGAAAATATGCCGGACCTCAAATTTGTAGCTATCGCTGCCGTCCTGTTTAGTGGTGAGAACTTTCTGGAGGAAGAACCCGGCGCGCTTACCTTCCAGTGCGGGAAGAAACCATTCAGTGCCGTTCTGGCCCTGCCGCTGTTGTGGCTGCGCATCTTTTACCTGAGCAGCCCACAGAAGGGCAGAAATCAGCCCCATACCAAATGTCTGGCTACCATCACGGCCAAGAAAGTTGATGCGCAAGAAATTGGCTTTTTGTCCGCTAACATCGATGGATAAAACAAGCGCCTGCGACTGTGATCCGTCTTTGCCAAATTCATAAACAGCAGACAGAATGTCGCCTTCATACGCACCGGTGTCCGTGATGCCAGCAGTTGCGCCAGCTTTGAGAGCGGCTTCCGAAGCCTGCTTGTTCCATGAGAAAGCTACAGGTTGATTCATCATTTTTTTGCTCCGTTATAAGTCAGAGAATTCAGTTATGGCGGCATCAAATTTCGCCAGGTCGTTATCCATTTCCGTAATGCCATTACCGATAAGATCTGGCGGGCATTTGACGGTGTCGTTGTCATCGCCCTTCAACAGGAACAGATGACGGCCATCGCGCTTGATGATTCGAAGCACAATCGGGAAGTAACCTTCCGGGGTAAGCTTTTCATTCAGCATCTTGCCGACAGTTTTCATGCGCACTTTCCCTTCGCTGTCTTCGGTATGAGCGAGAAAATAAACACGGAAGTCGTCAGGTAGCTGAGTAGCGGCCTCAATGATTCGCCAGGCGTGCTCTGCCATTTCAGTAAATTTGGTGTACCCGGTCTCATATGCCCGGTTCATATTTTCGTGCTGCATGACTGCCTGAAAATCGTCGATGATGAGCATCCGGCGACCGCTGTTAGCCATGTTTTGAATAACGTTGAACAGATGGCGCCCGTCACGAATATCAATGACGTTCCCGCGCTGGATAGAGTTATCCGGCAGTCTTTTACCGTGCAGTTTCCAGCCGCCATTGTTTTTAAATGGCAGAGCCTTACGGATGCAGCGGGCAAGGATGGCGTTTTCCGGGTTCACGTTGCGCAGGCTGTACGTCTTACCAAAACCGGAATCAGCAAGGATCAGAGTCATCATCGCCATACATCACCCCTGATTCAGCCAGTGATCGACAGTAAAACGCATGTCTTCGTCAAGCTCGGTACCGCTGGCCCAGCGAAGCCATCCCTTATCTGTTTTAGCCACTTCTTCAAAGGTTTTTCCTTTGTGTTTCCCGTAGTTGACCCAATGAAGCAAAGAAGGCGAATTAGTGATTTCTCGCATCTGGCCCACGGTCCATTGCGCATCCCGGCCCATATACATCAACAGCTCTGCTGTGACGTAGCAGTCATACAGGGCGCGGTGCGCATAGAGACCTTCCGGCACCTCTGGTTTAAGCCCCAGGCGATAACGAAGGTACTGGTTACTGTGCTTTTCAAATTCCGGGTAAAGCTTGCGCGCCAGTTTTAACGTGCAAATCCATGGCGCAGTGACCTGCGGCAGCTTGCCTTTGTCGAATGCGGCGTTGTGGGCCACATAGGCATCAGCACCCAGGTATTTCCCGATCACATCCGAGATAAGCGGCGCGTCTGCCACCATGTCTTCGGTGATGTGGTGAATAGCCATCGCCGAGAAGCCGATAGGCTCAGCAGGGCGAACCAGATCGCTCATCGGGTTGCAGATAACGCCGTTGACGATATCCACGCTGGCAATCTCCACAACGCCGCCCTCAAAGCTGGTTGTTTCGGTATCAATCACACGCAACATTGTTGAACTCTCCTGTAATTGCGTCGTTTACTGCGTCAAATTCAGCGAGCTGGTTTGCGACTCGCTCCAGGTCTTCGGGTTGCAGTCGGTACGCCAGACAAAGCATGGCGATCAGCATCATCCCTTCGAGACGGTTTACCATCTGCCTTTCCTCGTTCGGGTTGCCTGTGCCGGGTGCAACAGGAAAAAACGCTCAGCACAGCCCTTGTCATGGCAGAAATGTCCTGTACGGCTCGCCATGGCGGTGTGAATGGTGCGGACGTCGCAGTCATCCGGATGGCGAAGCTGGCCGCACTTGTCGCACATCACTGAGTTGAGATGTTCCGTGGCCGAAGCCAGGAAAATGCTTTCTGCAAAACTTCCGGCCACGCCGCGAGAATCGACGTACTCGATAATGTCTTCCGTGCGACCGTCGCTGTAAGTGAACGGGCCGCGACCAGTAAGCTTTACGATCTGCGAACCGAGTTTGAGACGAGAACCGACAGGAAGTGCTGCCAGTCGTTCAGAGGAAATACGCGGTAATGGATTCATAATTAACACTCCATATGGCTGAGAGAATCCCGGCACCATGGCGGCTGCCTGTGTCGATTAATTTGGTTTTGCCCGTCAGGGCTCAGAACTTCACAACGTCGCCATACGCGGATTTTTTTGCCATGCGGAATTCTTCCGATGCCTCCGCATACATCCCGTAATCACGAATACCGGCGGCAATCACAGCTTTGTTTCGGGCCGCGCGCAGATTGTTGGCATCAATGCGCGCCTGCTCTATCTGCTGCCAGTAACCGTGGTTAACCAGCCAGTCACGATTAACCGTGAAACCTTCACGCGGCGAATCAACTCGGGTAAGACGCCAGAACGACTGATTAGCCATTGGCGTTACTTTGTAGCGTTTGCCTTCATGAGTAATTTCCATCTCATCCTCTGCCGTTGTCGCCCGGCTGGCGGAGTTAAAACCATCTGCGCTGATTTGTGGGCCTCGCTGGCGGCGCCAGGCGCTTGTCTTCTGGTTGTCTCGGTGGACTGCAATTCACCGCCGCGAAGCCCGCTGTTTGGATACCAAAACTGACTCGCAAATCAGCTTTGGTAACGCCTCTCGACGAGAGGCTTAAAAAACCAGAACCCCTGAAAACTCAGCGAGAGTCTCTCCGTGCTCGTCCGTGACGTAGCCGTTAAAGACCAGGTCATGATTTGTGTAATCAGGTTCAGTGGTTTTTTCGGTTGGCTGTTCGTTGGTATTCATGGTGGGCCTCATCGTTGTTGTTTGGATGAGTTGATAATAGCTAAAGCGATTATTTGAGTCAATCGCCAAAACGATATTACCCATCGTTAAAGTGATAATTCATTGAATGATAAAGCGATATTTTTTTAACTGACGCGAAAAAATGATGGAAATAAGATTGAAAGCGAGGAGGGGAAGCGAGGCGATGATATTTAGTTAATAAAAAACCCGCCGTAGCGGGTTATGCAAATCGTTTGTAATCGACGGACTGCCTTAAAAGAACTTTAGCCATTATGTAAAAAGTGTCTTCGTCGCCAGCTTCAACATACCATTTTTCGTATATAGGGTTATCTGAAATCACAGCGAGGCGGTCCCTCTGCATTTGGAGGCGCTTAACGTGAAGTGTTTTACCAAAAACAAAGACGTAGACACCATCACCATCAAAATGTGTTACTCCGGTATCTACAAAAATTTGGTCTCCTGGAGAGATGGTACCCTCCATACTATCGCCGTTAACCGTTATGACTTTGACGTGTGTAGCTGGCCGATTGCCAAAAAGCGCCCGTGCCTGCTCTGTCGTATATTCAATGGCGCGTATAGTTTCGATGAAATCACTGGTCACAAGAGTGCCCGGACCGGCACTGGCTTTAACGTCGAGTACGTCCACGCGATAGATCCCATTCAGTGATGGCTTCACCTGGTATAGCGCAGTCGGTTCACTGGTGCCAATGGCAGCCATTTCACCTTCACCAGTAGAAAGCCATTCAGGCCGCACACCCAATACAGAGGCAATTTCCACGGACTTGCGGGAGCCGTTAGCATCATTGAGTAATTTATGAATGCTGGATTGGGCCATCCCGACATCTTTTGCCAGTCGACCCTGTGTATATCCTGCATGTTTCATTGCCTGTGCCAGGCGTTCCGAGAATCCCATATCCACCTCTGCCATTACCTCCATTAACTCTATCGCTCTAGCGATTATTAAGCAAAAAATCGCCTATGCGATTGACATTCGCTAAAGTGATATCCATAATCGCCTTACACTGATAGCTGAGGTGATTATGAAAACCCCAACGGTAGAGAAGAACTCCGCAGTAGAAAAAGCGATCGCCATTGCTGGCAGCCAGAAAGAGCTGGCCAGACGTTGCGGTAAAGCCCAGTCCACTATCTGCGACTGGTTGAACGGAAAGAAACGAATCTCCCCGGTTCATGTTCCTGAGTTGGTGAGAGCTGTTGGCGGTGAAATCCAGGCTTATGAATTCCGCCCGGATCTGCCGTCTATCTTTCCACATCCCGACAACCACGCCGCCTGACCGGCGGCCCAACACCAAGAGGAAGTATCACAAATGGACACCTTAACGACACGCAACAAATTGGAGGCCCGGAGGATAGAGAGCTGGTTACATAGCCAGATAGCAGACCTGGGTACGACAAAAATCGCAAACATAGCTGGCGTAAACAAATCGACGGTAAGCCGCTGGCGGGAAAACCTGGTGCCGAATATGTCCCTGCTGCTGGCCATTCTGCTGGCGAACCGTGAAGCCGAGAAAGGTGACATGGAGGCTTGAATGTCTGTTCTGAAAGGTGAAAGCCGGACTGCTCGAACAGTACCGGCCTTCGAAGCGAATTAACTGGATCAATTCACAGGAGTAATTATGCCTAAAGCTAATCGTTTTTACCAGGCTCAAAACCATAAAAACGTCACTCGTGAGCGATTCATCCGTTCGGTTAATCCTGAGGTGGCCGAGAAGATGCGCGCCATCTTGGAAGAACTGAAACGCAAGGAGAGTGACCGTGGATAACCTCGCAAAAGTAATACCATTCAGACCGTCTGTATCGGTCGTGGAGCGTCAGGTGGCAGATATTGATGATGGGTATACCCGCATCGCTAACGAGCTGCTGGAAGCGGTTATGGCTGCCGATTTAACGGCGCGCCAGCTTAAAGTCGTTCTGGCGATCATTCGAAAAACCTACGGGTTCGGAAAAAAGTTTGACCGCATCACTAACACCCAGATTGAAGCGATGACCGGAATTCATCACACGCATGTTTGCAAGGCTAAAAACGAGATGATTGGCATGAACATCATCATCAGAAGTGGTCTGGCAATTGGTGTGAACAAGTGCATTTCTGACTGGAATTTCAGCATTAGCCAATCTGGCAAAGCATTAGCCAAAACAGCTAAAGAAACATTAGCCGACTCAGCTAATACCCATAAGCCAATTCAGCTAAACACAAAAGAAACTATTCAAAAGAAAGAAAGAAAAGATCCCCCTAAATCCCCCAAGGGGGAATGTGACGGGCTGGAAGAAAAACAGGTCTCACAGAAAAAAACGGGTATCGACTACCAGGCTGTGATGGCTGCATACAACACCACCCTGGGAGACCGACTGCCGAAGGCTGAATCCCTTAACGAAAAACGTCGTCGCGGCATCAAGCGTCTGATGTCCGAACTTAAAGAGCCCACAGTTGAAGCTGTAGAAAACTATTTTTCAGCTTTTTCCCGTGCTGCAAAGCCGTTTTATTTCGGTGAAAACGACTCGGGCTGGCGTGCAAGCTTCGATTACCTGTTGCGTTCTGACACGCTGATCAAAACGCGGGAGGGGTCATTGTGAGCACAGAAATCCTGACCATTCCTCACAACCTGGAAGCAGAGCAAAGCGTTATCGGTGGCCTGCTGCTGGACGACGACAACAGCGAAAGAACCCAAAAAGTTCTGTCCATCCTGAAACCGGAGTCGTTTTACATCCGCGCCCACCAGGTACTGTTTGCCGAAATGCGCCAGATGTACCGGGACAACAAACCGGTAGACGGGCTGACACTGTTCGACGCACTGGAGAGCAAAGGAATTACAGAGCAGGTCGGCGGCTTTGCGTACCTGGCTGAAATCTCCAAAAACACACCCAGCGCCGCCAACATCGTCGCCTACGCCATGTCTGTGCGTGAAGCTGCTATGGAGCGTTTCGCTATCCAGCGCCTCTCAGAGGCAGTGGAAATGCTGTATTCCCGCAACGGCATGACGGCTGCGCAGAAATACGAAGCTATCCAGGCGATATCTTCGCAACTGACAGACCATGCCCGCACCGGTTCACGTCGCGGCGCCCGCCCTCTGATGGACGTCATGGAAGACTGGCTGGACGAACTGGAGGGGCGCTTTGACCCTAACAGCCGATCCCGTGGGCTTTCTACCGGGATCCCCTCACTTGATGCACTGTTGCAGCCAAAAGGGCTTGTACGCGGATCCCTGCTGGTTATTGGTGCTCGCCCGAAGATGGGGAAAGCGCAACCGCTGGACTCTCGCATTCTGCTGGAGGATGGCAGTTGGACGACATTCAAGGATGTGCAGTTGGGAGACCGACTGGCCTCTGCTGACACGCACCCTTCAACCGTCACGGGAATTTTCCCACAGGGTGAGCGGCAGGTTTACGCCGTGACATTCTCCGACGGTCGCGTGGTGGAATGCGCCGACGATCATTTGTGGGAAATCCATTGCAGCAAAATGGCCGGTGGATTTGGCGTCGTGGACACCGAGCGCCTGCGGGAAATGCTCGGGTGTGTGAGATACCAGAACCGCATCCATGTGCCTGGCATCAGCGGACATTTCGGGAAAAAAGTGGATCTCGGGATTAGTCCATGGCTGCTTGGTGCCCTGCTGGGTGATGGCTCCTTTCGTGGCAGCGTAAACATCAGCATGACAGAGCCATACATGCAGCAACGCGTCAAATCCGAACTTCCGGAAGGCGTTCACCTGCGGCACATCAATAAGGGGGATTATTCGCTGGTGGGCGGTAATGGGATCGTGACGAGCATCATACGCAATCTCGGGCTGATGGGGTGCCATTCTGAAACAAAATTCATCCCAGAAATCGTTTTTACCGCAGACCGGGAAACACGGCTGGCTCTGCTGTGCGGGCTGCTTGAAACGGATGGATGGCAGGAGGGGGGGAACTGCCTCCGCTACTCCAGCGCAAGCCAGGCGCTGGCAGATGGCATTCAGCGGCTTGTCCAGTCATTAGGGGGCGTTTGCCGCCGGACGGTGAAGGCTACGCCAAAATATAGGCATGCCGGTGAATTGCGAATGGGGCTGCCTGCGTATGTATGCGCAATTCGCTTGTCCGATGAACTGATGGCCCGCATCAAATCCCCTCGGGTTAAATTCAAATCTGGGGCGCGCGTGGTAAAAACCAGTGATCCGGTGATTTTGTCTGTCGAACCGATTGGACGCAAAGAATGCGTTTGCATCATGGTTTCACACCCTCGGCACCTGTATGCAACTGACGGCTACATTCTGACCCACAACACCACGTTTTACAGCCAACTGGCCATCAACTGCGCGCTGCAGGAAAACCTGCCAGCGGTCATGTTCAGTCTTGAAATGCCGGACAAGCAGATCTTCGAACGCATGGTAGGGCAATTGTCTGGCGTTAACACCGACATTTTCTACCGTGGCGCCGACGATGAGTCCGAGTTTTCCCACGCCAACGCCCGGGCATTGCAGATGGCTGAAAGCGGAAATTTCTTTATCGATGACACGCCTGGTGTTTCGTTCCAGCACATCCAGTCAGAAGCCCGGCGCATTAAGCGCGAAAATGGCCGCGTCGGAATGGTGCTGGTCGATTACCTGACGCTGATGACCGCTGAAAAAGCCGATCGCAACGACCTTGCCTACGGGCTGATCACCAAGGGGCTTAAGAACCTGGCTAAAGAGCTGGATTGCGTCGTTGTCCTGTTGACGCAGTTAAACCGCGATCTGGAAAAACGCACCAACAAACGTCCGCTGCCGAGCGACTCCCGCGACACCGGACAAATTGAGCAGGACTGCGACTACTGGATCGGTATTTATCGCGTCGGCGCCTATGACGAAACCGCTAACCAGAGCGAAACGGAGTTGCTGTTACGCCTTAACCGGCATGGCCAGAGCGGCGTTATTCACTGCGAACAACGCAACGGATCAATCTACGACTGCGACCAGGAGACGGCGCGGCGCCGGACCCAGGAACGCGAAGAAAAACCGAATAAACGAGGTGGCTTCTGATGAAACAGGTAACGATGGAAAGCGTAAAGCAGCGCATTCAGCAACTAACCAAAAGTGCCGGGCGCAATGATGCCTATCAAATCAGCATCAACGAAGAGCGTGAGCTTGCCTGCCTGCGCGAGCTGGTGGCGGTGACCGAGCAGCGCGACGCGGTGGTGGTGGAGAATGTGGCGCTTAAAAAAGTCATTAGCGATGTCCAGGGGATTTATTACAAATCTGATGGGGTTGCTGGTTATCACCTAAACGGACAAATAGCCACTTGGGATGAGGTAATGCCTGATTTGTGGGAAATCGAAACCCCCGCCACCGACGCCGCAATCGCAGCCCTGCGAGCAGAAGGGGCGTACTTCGTTGCCAACAGGATGCTGGCTGCATGGGAGGCGGGATTCATTGATGACACCGCCAAGAACGCATCTGACATTGCCCGGATGATTCTCACGGCTACAGAGTTTATGTCAGAAGCACCTGCGGGTGATTTTGACCGTTCATTTGCAGACGGCGTCCTGGATGACTTCGCCCGCCAGCTTCGCGAGAGCAAAGGTGAGGTGCAATCGTGATTTCCATGACGCTTGAAGAATTTCGTAAAACCATCAAATCACAGGGTGTTGAGCATAATGATTTCGCTTTCAAATGCCCCATGTGCGGGACTATTCAGTCAGCAAGAATGTTGATAGCCGCAGGTGCAGGGAAAGACTTCGAAGAAGTTGAAAAGTACTTAGGATTTTCCTGCATTGGTCGCTTTACGGGAAAAGGTAGCCCATCAAAAGAAAAGGGCAATAACCATGGATGCAACTGGACTCTTGGCGGCTTGTTCAGCATGCATGAGCTCGAAGTGGTAACACCAGATGGCAATAAGCATCCTCGATTTGAGGTGGCCACACCAGAAGAGGCAAAAGCCCTGGCTGTGAAATCCAGCGCAGTCGAGAGCAAAGGAGCGCAGTCATGACACGCATCCGCAATTTTGGCTGGAATCGCATCAAGCTTGCCACGTTGAGTTATGAGCAAATTGCTGAGCTTGAGGCTCAGGTCAAGGCGGAGCATGCGTGCAATGACGGCATCCACATGTACGACAAGGCAGGTCGTGACAAGCTGGATGCGCTTAGCTGGGCCGTCTACATCAAACAGAAACAGGAGCGCAACTCATGACCCTGACCAACGAACAGATTCAGGCACTCAGAGCAAAATACGTCGACAGAATTATTGCCGAAATTAAAGCGAAACATAGCCATTACGATGCTTATGCGCCTGTAATGACTTGGGGTGAATTCTGCACGATTTCTACAGAGCGTGCTGCTGATAAGGCGCTGATTGCGGAGCAGGCGAAGCGCATTGCTGAACTGGAGGCCAAGACGATCACCGTTAAGTTGCCGCCAAAAGTTGATTCTTCAAATGTGCCATTCGCTGCACATGCGTGGAATTCATGTATCGATGAGGTTTCTAAGTGTCTCACCGCCGCTGGCATCACTTTAGTCGTGGGGGAGTGAAGATGGCACTAACTCACGATGAACTTTGCCAGATCGCTTACTCGTTCCTCAAGCGCAATGGCTTCAAGGTGTGCTTTCACGATCGCTTTATTGCTGTAACCACAACTGGCGAACAGCCTGATGCTATGGGTTTTCGCAATCATGCATCGTGTTTGATAGAGGCGAAGTGTTCGCGGTCTGACCTGCTGGCTGACCGCAATAAGAGATTCCGTAAACAGCCTGAATTGGGAATGGGTGACTGGAGATTTTTTATCAGTGAGCCAGGCATTATCTCCATTGATGACCTTCCCGCAGGCTGGGGATTGCTCCATGTGATAAATGGAAAAGTACGCAAAATACACGGATGGCCAGGTAATGCGCTTTGGGGTTGTGACGAATATAAGCCATTCATCGGCAATAAACAGGTTGAGTGCGATTACATGCTATCTGCTTTGCGTCGCATGGAATTGCGTGGGCATCTTAACGAAATTTATGACGGTGTAATAGTTAATCGCCGGGAGGACGTATGACAGCACAATTACCGAGCAGAGAGATTTTACAAAAAATCATCGAAACAGCCAACGAAATCATAACGGTAAATAATGGCACCAATGAGGATATCTGGGAAAACGACACGGCTACCATTATAAGCCTTTACGACCGTCTTAACGATGATCTGGCTAGTCCGTCTGTAGTGAAAGTGCTGGCTGAATTTGCACTGGCGGCGCATGAGCAAGAGCCGGTGCCCAACTACATCGGCAGCAAAAATGCGCTTGATTCTATTGTTGCCTTCATAAAAAGCAACAACAACCCAACACTCAACGACTACAACAGCGTGTCTGAACGATTGTTTGCTGATAACTGCCAGAGTCTTTCTTCTCATGTGATTGAGTACATAACGCGCATAGGTGGAGCGCTGGAAGACCTCCGGCAGGACGCGGCCCACCCCGCGCCAGTCCCTGCGGTGCAGCCAGTGATGTTTATTGATGGTGATATTTCATCTGAGGACGCTGATAAGCTGGCAAAAGTTATACGGGAGTTCAATGAAGAGGATGAAAGGCCATTAGCAAAAATGGCGCGAATTATTCGTGAAAACCCACACCCAACAAATGAATGTGATATGCCGCGTTCTGAGCAAGTCACTGCGGTGCCGGAAAATCCACCTTTTGCGGTTATGCAGAGAGCGCTTGATGCGTTTTATGCTGAGGATGACGAAGTGCCAGAGAATCAGATGCTGGCAGCATATCGCGTATTCCACTCCGCCA